>Ga0187778_10000135_pt1 | contig 48307 bp, 41 predicted proteins | sample 1015_Q2_SP5_20_M_FD_132418 | JGI IMG/M metagenome (GOLD analysis project Ga0187778, IMG submission 132418) | Tropical peat soil microbial communities from peatlands in Department of Meta, Colombia - 1015_Q2_SP5_20_MG | ecosystem: Environmental > Terrestrial > Soil > Wetlands > Peat | place...
GCGGAATTTCACCTTGGGATTCGTCTTCCCCAGCACCCGGGTGATGGCCGCCGTCAGCGTGGTCTTGCCGTGATCGATGTGCCCGATCGTCCCCACGTTCACGTGCGGCTTGGTGCGATCAAATTTTTCTTTGGCCATTGCTAGCTCCGTCAGTCGGGGCTGAAACCCCTTGTCAGAAAAATCCTAAGTTTACCTGTTCACCGTCTTTCCTTGCACCCGCGCGATAATCTCCTCGGCCACCGAGCGCGGCACTTCTTCGTAGCGCGCAAAGTGCATGGAGTAGGTCGCGCGACCCTGGGTACGGGAGCGCATGTCGGTGGCGTAGCCGAACATCTCCGACAGCGGCACGTGCGCACGGATCACCTGCGAACCGGCGCGGTGCTCCATGCCCTCGACGCGGCCCCGGCGCGAGTTCAAGTCGCCAATGATGTCCCCCATGTACTCCTCGGGGACGACAACTTCGACTGACATCATGGGCTCGAGCAGCACCGGCGAAGCCTTGCGAGCGGCTTCCTTGAAGGCCATCGAGCCGGCGATCTTGAACGCGATCTCGCTCGAATCGACCTCGTGATAGCTGCCGTCGTACAGCGTCGCCTTGACGTCCACCATCTCGTAACCGGCAAGGACGCCGCCTTCCATGGCCTCGCGAATGCCCTCGCCCACCGGCTTGATGTATTCCTTCGGCACGGCGCCGCCGGTGATTTCGTCTACAAACTCGTAGCCCTTGGCCGGGTTGGGCTCGATGCGGATCTTCACGTGCCCGTACTGGCCGCGGCCGCCAGTCTGACGGATAAACTTGCCCTCCGCCTCGCTTGGCCTGCGGATAGTCTCGCGATACGCGACCTGCGGCTTGCCCACATTGGCCTCGACGCTGAACTCGCGCATCATGCGGTCCACGATGATCTCCAGATGCAGCTCGCCCATGCCGCTGATGATGGTTTGGCCGCTGTCTGGATCGGTGTGGACCTTGAACGTGGGATCTTCATTGGCCAGCTTGGAGAGGGCAATACCCATCTTTTCCTGGTCGCCCTTGGTCTTGGGCTCGACCGCTACCGAAATCACCGGCGCCGGGAATTCGATCGTCTCAAGCACGATGGGGTGCTTCTCGTCGCAAATTGTGTCGCCGGTGGATACGTTCTTCAGCCCCACTGCGGCGCAGATATCGCCAGCGTAGATTTCGCTGATCTCCTCGCGCTTGTTAGCGTGCATTTTGAGCAGGCGGCCGATCCGCTCGCGGCGCTCCAAGCGCGGGTTCCACACGCTGTCGCCAGTCTTGATTTGTCCTGAGTACAGCCGGATGAAAGTGAGCTGGCCCACGAACGGATCAGTCATGATCTTGAAGGCCAGCGCCGCCAGGGGCTCATTGTCGTCGGCCTTGCGGGTGACTCTTTTGTCAGGATGATCGGGATTAAGACCTTGTACGGGAGGAATTTCGATCGGCGAGGGCAGGTAATCCACGGCGGCGTCGAGCAGCGGCTGCACGCCCTTATTCTTGAAAGCGCTCCCGCAGATCACCGGAAACAACTTCAGGGCGATAGTGGAACGTCGCAGCGCCTGACGCAGCTCCTCGGGTGTAATGTTCTCCCCTTCCATGTACTTGTGCAGCAGGCCGTCGTCGTTCTCCACGATGGTCTCGACCATCTGGTGGTGGAAGGCGTTGGCCTTCTTCTTCAGCTCTTCAGGGATTTCTTCGATTTCGAACTCGGCGCCCAGAGTCTCGTCCTTCCAGATGATCGCTTTCATCTCGAACAGGTCGATGACGCCGCGGAAGTTGGCTTCCTGGCCGATAGGGAGCTGGATGGCGACGGGGCGGGCGTTGAGGCGCTTGCGGATGGTGTCGATGGCGTGCTCGAAATCGGCGCCCATCTTGTCCATTTTGTTGATGAAGCAAATTCGCGGGACACCGTACTTGTCGGCCTGGCGCCAGACGGTCTCCGACTGCGGCTCGACCCCGTGCACGGCGTCGAACACGGCGACGGCACCATCGAGCACGCGCAGCGAGCGCTCGACCTCGGCGGTGAAGTCCACGTGGCCGGGTGTGTCGATGATATTGATACGCTCATCACGCCAGGTGCACGTGGTCGCCGCGGAGGTGATAGTGATGCCGCGCTCCTGCTCCTGCGCCATCCAGTCCATGATGGCCGTGCCTTCATGCACCTCGCCCAGGCGGTGCGTCCTGCCGGTGTAGAACAGGATGCGCTCGGTGGTCGTGGTCTTGCCGGCGTCGATGTGCGCCATGATGCCGATGTTGCGGCATCGCGATAATGGGACCTGTCTGGGCACGTTACTTAACTTTCCTTATGGAGAACCTCGTATTGTCGTCGGCCCTCGATCGTCGGCTTTCGGCCAAAGCCCGACGAGCAACGACCGACGACGCTTTACCAGCGATAATGCGCGAACGCCTTATTGGCTTCCGCCATGCGATGGACGTCTTCTTTCTTCTTGATTGCCGCGCCGCGGTTGTTGGCGGCGTCCAGCAACTCATTGGTGAGTTTGTCCACCATACCCTTCTCACCACGAGCGCGGCTGTAGGTAATCAGCCAGCGAATGGCCAGCGAGGTGCGCCGGTCGGGATTCACTTCCACCGGCACCTGGTAGTTAGCGCCGCCGACACGGCGGGTCTTCACTTCCAGCACCGGCTTGCAGTTCTCCACCGCCTTCTTGAAAAGCTTCAGTGCCTCGTCGCCGCCCTTCTCCTGCAACTTCTGCAGCGACTCGTAAAAGATCCCCTGGGCCACGCTCTTCTTGCCGCCCCACATCATGCAATTGATGAACTTGTTCGCCAGCGGCGAGTCATAGACCGGATCGGGTGCAACTTCGGTTTTGCTGATATGTCCTTTTCTGGGCATGTTCGGCTCTTAACTCCTTAGGCTACGCTTTCGGCCGCTTGGCTCCATATTTCGAACGTCCTTGCTTGCGGTTGGCCACCCCCACCGTGTCCAGCGTGCCGCGGATCACGTGGTAACGCACGCCCGGCAAGTCCTTCACCCGGCCCCCGCGGATCAGCACGATGGAGTGCTCTTGAAGATTATGGCCGACCCCGGGAATGTAGGTCGTAACCTCGATCCCGTTGGTTAAGCGCACGCGGGCCACCTTGCGCAGCGCCGAATTCGGCTTTTTCGGAGTCTGCGTGTATACGCGGGTGCAGACACCGCGCTTCTGCGGGCAGGACTGCAGCGCTGGGCTGGCAGTCTTGTAATTCGGCCTGTGCCGTCCCCGACGCACCAACTGATTGAATGTGGGCACTCTTTCCAGCTCCTTGGCGCGCACACAAGCGCACCCGATTGATCCCTCTTCAGGACTGGCGCGGACCTTCCGCCGAGCCATACTTCCCTGCGGGGCAGGGAGATTGTTGACTTGTGGCAGCCGGCGACGGTGGCTTTCAGACCCCTGGGGTTAAGCTCCGTTTCGCCCGCCTCGACCTGCATACCCTTGCGCGCGGCGCAAGGCAAGCGCAGGTTCGTTTCAGCGAGGACGCCCTTCTGGCGGATCCGACGTGCCGTCCGCGGGCGTGTGTCATCTACAACGTAGAAGCACAGGTGTTACCAAATCTGCTCGCAGAACCCCTCGAATATAACAACTTCTGCGGCGGAGCGTCAACCCGTGCTCCCCGTGGTGCGTTGACGGTGTGAGTACTGCACCGGCTGGATAAACTTGCAGGCTCTGCGGTCGCGAACCGCGCACGGCGGGAGTTGCCGAAATAATTCCCAGCTTCTAAACTGAGAAATTCCTCAAATGGCCGTCGAGCCAAGGGGAATTGCGCACCTCGGAGTCCGGGGTGGAGGATACATGCGGCGGTCCTTGCTTCTGGGTATAGGCGTCCTTTTATTGTTGATCATGGGGGCCATATGGCTGGGATGCGGTGGCGGGCGGGCTAGCACTATGGCTGTCAACCTGACGCTGACTCCCATCGCAGCGTCGCTCAACCGTGGGGCGACGGCCCAGATCGCGGTAACTGCGCTGGATGCCAACAACGTCGCAGTCGCCGCTCCCCCGCTCGCATTCCACTCCAGCAATCCGGCGGCGATCACGGTCTCCCCTGCAGGCCTGATCTGCGCCGGGCAGTGGGACGCCAGCTTCGTCAACTGCTACGCGTGCAGTAATCCGGACCTGATAACAAACCAATGCCCCGCGAACGGTGGCAATGTGTTGCCGCTGGGGACCGCCAACATTACGGCCACCGCCTCGACGGGCAACGTCACCATCACCAGCAACACCGTGGTGGTCACCGATCATGAGCCTATCGATAGCGTGCAGGTAAGCATGTCGGGCAGCAACCCAACTTGCGCCGCCCCCGTCACCGCATGCGTGTCACAAAACGGCACCGCACCCTTTACGTTGCAAGCTTTCAGTCACGACCCACAGGCGTGCGCGCGGCTCGGGTACGCATCCACTCCGTGCCCAGTACCCAGCGATACCGTGGGCAGCGTCAACTGGGCAGTTTCGCCGGGGCAGGTGGCCACGACCGATGCCGCCATCCACACCGCGACCGATCCGGTGTGCGTAACCGCATCCGCTCCCGGCCAAGGAGTAGTTGCGGGATCGGTCGGAGTAGCGGGCTCGACCGTCTCCGGGTCGTCCGCCTTCCTCACTTGCGCCGTTGCGAGCATACACGTCCACCAACAAAACACGCCCACACCACCCGATACCGAAACCTCATTCACGGCGCCCATAGGCGGAACCGTGCCCCTGGTCGCGGACGTCTTCGACAGCAACAACAATCCGGTGACCAATACACTGGCGCTCACGTGGCTGACCTCCCAGCCGGCGCTGGCCGGTGTCAGCCAGAGCACATCTCAAGGGGCAACCGTGCAAGCGCTGGCGCCCGGAACCGCCTCGATCAGCGCCGCCTGCCTGCCGCCGTCATGCAACGTCAACTTCGTCCCTTTGGAGCCGGTCTATAGCGACAATGTGGTTACGGCCAACATCACCGGCACCACTGACAGCACCGTGCTCGCAACCACCTCAACCCCGCCCGCCAACACAAGCAGCAGTAACAACATCGTCAGTATCGACACCACCACCAACACTGCCGGAACAACCTTCACCCTGCCGGAGAACCTGGTGGTGAATTCGATGGTGATTGCGCCGACGGGGGACCCGGTTTTCCTGGGTACAACCTGTACCGCCGGTACTACAATCGCAGCCAACGGCCTGGCTTGCTCGGGTCTGTTGCGATTTGATCCCACTGTTGGCACTGTCCCTGGCCCCACGACGACTATCACCGGTTCTGTGCTGACCACAGACGGCAATCGTGTGGTAGTTTCCGATCCGACCACCAGCCAGGTATTCATCGTCACCGCGGCCGGGCCTTCCGTTGAAGCCACGCCGCTGATCAATGTTTCTAGTCTCATTGCGCCCAGCACTGCTGCGCCGCCAGGGGCTACAGAGAGTGGGACCACGGTTACTCTGACTACCACGACGCCTCATGGCCTGGCTGCCGGGCAATCCGTGATAGTGGCGGGAGTAGGGGTGGCGGGGTACAACGGTGTGTATAAGGTAGATTCGGTCATTGGTGACCCGACTTCGTCAACCAGCTTCACCTACACCGACCCCAACGCCGGTTTGGCCGCGTCGGGCGGGGGTTACGTCACGGGCGGCGTGTCGGCTGCGATCGCTCCAGACGCATCGAAGATCTTTATTGTGACCGGCCAGGGTTCGCCACAAAGCCCCCCCGGCGGCACGCTACATGTCTACCGCACCGGACTGCCGGTGATAAGTAAACAGCGCAGTGGTGGCGTCGAGAGTATAGCTCCGACTTCAACGCAAGCGGTGTCCTTCTTCCCCACCAGCCTGATGGCCTACATAGCCAATTCTGGCGCGGGCGTGGATGACCTGGTGGCGCTCTCGCCTCTGCCACCTGACAACTGCAACAACGATGACATTGTGAGCAGCATCGCGGTAGGCAACTCCCCGACACACATCGCGGCGATCCCCAACACCGGTCTGTCTCCCTTCAGCACGTCCATTCCCGCAATGGTGGACGCTAACTCTCCGAATATTGACGAAATAGATGTGGAGGCCAGCTCTGCCAGTGTCTGTCCGTTGGCGCTCACCAAACTGACATCGACGCCCAATGGTTTTACTGGCGTCAACAGCTTCACGGCGAAACAGCTTCTCGTGACACCTAACAGCAAGCTGGCGATCATCCTCACCAGCGATCAGGGCGTGCTGGTGTACAACGTGGGATCTCCGCCTCCCAATACGTCGGTCGTCACCCTTACAGGGTCGCCAGCGCCACAACCGCTCAGCGGCGGCGTCACGCCCGACAGCGCCAGTCTTTACGTTGGGGCCAGTGATGGGAAGGTCCACCGCATCGACCTCACAAAGACCCCTCCAGCCGATGCCCAGAGCATTGCGGTAAGCCTGTGCCCCTCGGTTACCGCCGGCTGCAACCCTGACTTCGTCGTGGTTCGGCCGGTCGCCACCGTCGCGACGCTTACCTCTCTCGCGATTACCGCGCCTGGAAATGCCACACCGAATGCCCCCAAGCTCAACGTAGGCGGCACGCAGCAGTTCAAGGCCACCGGCACATTCTCGGATAAGACCACCCGCGACATGACTAACTTCGTCACCTGGGCCTCCAGCAACCAAGTGGTGGCGGTCATTGGCATCAATACTGCGGTGACTCCACCACTGACGACGCCCGGCCTGGCAAGGGCCCTCGCCACGGGCACCACGACCATCAGTGCAACCTCCGCAGGTGTTACCGGCTCGATCGGGCTGACGGTGCAGTGAAAATGAAAACTGCGGCTGTTAGCTCTTTGCTGGCGCCTCTTGGCCAAGCGTTAAATGGCCACCGGCTATGAGCGGATCTCAGTTCAGGACGAAAAGGCGGTTTCGTAGTCGTCGGGATCGATGCCCTTGTAGGAGAGCGTGTGCTTCAGACGCTCGCGCAGGTCGGCAGGTGTGGACTCGATGAAGGCGCGTGCTGCGGTCTCCAGGTCAACGCAGCTCACCGAAGCCTGGTCGGCAATGCTTTCGGCGCGGTAGTTGGCAGCCTGCTCGACCCCAGCGCGAACGGGTAGCGGCAGCTCCTGAAGCAGGTCCTTAATAATCTCGCGGGCTTCGTCAGTCCATGTCATAGATCCGTGGTCACTTCGTTTTCGCCGATTCAACCAGCTCCCTGGCGACGCTGTCCAGCACTCCATTGATGAAGTGCACCGATTCTGGCGCTGAGAAGCGGCGCGCAATCTCCAATGCCTCGTTGATCACCACCGGCCGGGGAGTATCCGGGTATCCCAGAAATTCCGCTACTCCCAGCCGCAGGATGTTGCGGTCCACGGCCGCCATGCGGTCCATGCGCCAGTGCTCGGTATGACGTTCGATAAGCTCGTCGATCTCCGCGGCACGGTCGCAGGCCACGCCGAACAGGTCGTCGGCGAACGCACGCGTCCCCCCCTCCACCTCGGCCCGCTCGCGCCAGAAGCTACGGCGCACCTCTTCTTTTGGTTGCTTGCCCATGTCCGCCTGGAACAGCATCTGCAGCGCCAGCTCGCGGGATTTGCGTCGCGTACCCATGTGGAAGCAGTCAGCAATCAGCATTCAGCTTCTCTTTCGCGGGCTCTTGCTTTTGGCGTTCGCAGCACCATGTGGGCTTCTTCGGCTGATCGCTGAATGCTGAGTGCTGAGTGCTCTCTTGCCGACGACGCCTTTCAGGCTGGCCATCTCCACCGCCGACAGCGCCGCCTCCCAGCCTTTGTTGCCCATCTTCAGGCCGGCGCGATCGATGGCCTGTTCCAGCGAATCACAGGTCAGCACCCCGTAGGCGTGCGGCACCCCGGTTTCCTGCGCCGATTGCCCAATGCCGCGCGTCACTTCGTCGGCCAGATGCTCGTAATGCGACGTTTCTCCACGGACGATGCACGCCAGGCAAATGACTGCATCCACCTTACCGCTTGCCGCGAGCATGCGCGCTGCCGAAGGAACTTCGAATGCTCCCGGCACGCGAATCACGTGGATCTCCCGGCTGTGCGCACCAGCGCGTCGCAGCGCATCCAGTGCGCCCGCAAGCAATCGGTCAGTGATGAAGGCATTAAAGCGGCTGACTACGATTCCGAAGCGTTTGCCGGAGGCATCGAGCGTGCCCTCGCTCACCTGCGGCTTGGGCCGCCAATCCTGATTGTAGGAAAAGATCGCAAGTCTTCCGCCACCCACTGGCAGCTCCAGCGTGAACATGCGCGCGCCCCACTCGCGGTCCGCGATCTTTTCCGCGATCTTGAGCCCGCGACGCTGGGCCACGTCGTAGAGAACGTCGGCCGAGTCGCACTCGAGCACCAAATCGGCCTCCGGAAAGCCCTGTCCTGTGCCGATCTCCACCCCAGCCTCAGGAGCGTCCAGCTTGACGCCCTGGCTGCGACGTCCCTTCCAGGATTCGCCTCGCGCCAGCCCCAATGCGTCAAAGAAGTCCACCAGTGTGTGGAAGTCGGCCTCGCGCTTGGATACCAGCAGTTTGTGGATGGACTTGATCATCTAGGAGAGCTCACCACCAAGACCGTGAGGCACACAGATCATGATTTCCGATGCGTGATTCGAGCGGAGCAGGAATCAGCAAAATTACCAATTCTCAATTCTCCGTGTCCCCCGGGCCTCCGGTGCGTACGTTTACTTGCCTTTGAAGTTGGCGGCTCGCTTCTCCAGGAACGCCGTCGTGCCCTCGTTCTTGTCGTCGGTGGCACAGGTCACGCCGAACAGCGCGGCCTCCAGATACAAGCCTTCCTTGAGCGGCATCTCCATCCCGTGGTTGACGGCTTCCATCGCATACTGCACTGCCAGCGGTGCGTTGGCGATGATCTTCTTGGCGATGGCTTCTGCGCGTGGAATCAACTCGGCAGTGGCCACCACTTCGTTCACCAGCCCGATGCGGTGGGCTTCCAGTGCCGAAATCATCTCCCCGGTCAGCACGAGCTGCATCGCCAAGCCCTTACCCACCAGCCGCGGCAGACGCTGCGTCCCGCCGTAGCCCGGAATCAGCCCCAGCTTGACCTCAGGCTGGCCCAGCTTGGCGTTCTCGCTTGCCAGCCGCATGGTGCACGCCGTCGCGATCTCGCACCCTCCGCCCAGGGCGAAGCCATTGATGCAGGCGATCACCGGTTTGCCCAGGTTCTCCATCAGGTCCAGCACCGACTGCCCGCGATGGGTATATTCCTTGGCCTGGATGGGAGTGTGCTTTTGCAGCTCATTGATATCGGCGCCGGCAATGAACGCCTTTTCCCCCGCGCCGGTCATGATCACCGCGCGGACTTCGGGATCGTCTTTCGCCGAAGTAAACGCCTGCCACAGCTCTTCCATGGTGGCCATATTGAGCGCGTTCAGGACCTTGGGCCGGTTGACGGTGATGTAAGCGATGCGATCTTTCTTGTCGTAGAGCAGATTCTCGAATTGTGTAAGCGTCGCAGATGCAGCCATATAAGAACTCCAATCTTTGGTCGTTAGACGCCAGGTGAAACGCTAGAACTTTCCCGGCACCGGATTATTCGGGTCGGTGTAATCGTAGAATCCTTTGCCCGTCTTGCGCCCATACCAGCCTGCCATGACCAGGCGTTTCAGCAGCGGTGGAGAGGCGAAGCGCCGCTCCTTGAACTCGTCGTACATCACGTGGGTGATGTAGTAGGTCGTGTCGAGGCCGACAAAATCCAGCAGCGTGAACGGCCCCATGGGATACCCACAGCCCAGTTTCATCGCCTGGTCGATGTCCGGGATGGAACCCACGCCCTCTTCGTAGGAGCGGATCGCGTCAAGCAAATACGGCACCAGGAGGCGGTTCACGATGAAGCCGGTCTTGTCACTGGTCCGAACAGGTACCTTGCCCAGCTTCTGGGCGAAGTCGAAGACAGTATCGTACACATCGCCCGCCGTAGCGATCGTCCGCACCACTTCGACCAACTTCATCAGCGGAACCGGATTGAAGAAGTGCAACCCTACGAACCTTTCCGGCCGCCTGGTGGCCGCCATCAGTTCGGTGATGGAAATGGAGGATGTGTTGCTGGCGAAGATCGCGTCTTTCTTCAACGCTGGGTCGATCGCCGCGTACATTTTCTTCTTCTCTTCAACGTTTTCGATGATGGCCTCGATTACAAGGTCGCAGTCGCGCAGGTCCTGGGCATTGGTAGTGCCCTTCAGACGCGCACGGGTCTCGTCTTTCTGCTGTGCAGTGATGGTACCCTTCTCCGCGAACTTGGCCAGCGACTTCTCGATGCCGGCAAATCCCTTGTCAATGAACTTTTGCTCGACCTCCAGCACGGCGACGTCGAATCCGGCCGTTGCCGTGACCTGGGCGATCCCGGAGCCCATGAGTCCACAGCCGAGCACACCTACTTTTCTTATTTCCATACGATTGCCTCTTTCGAAGGGCACGGCGTCAGCCGTGCCGAATGGGCCGTTATAAATATCCGGCTTTAGTCGCCGAGAAAAAGTCCTTCGCCCCTTTTGTTGCCTTCTTTGTGATAGCTACTGCGAACTTTCCACTATCATCGCGATCCCCTGCCCGCCCCCGATGCATGCCGTTGCCAGGCCGTATTTTTCCCTTCTCCGCCGCAGTTCGTGGAGCAGCGTGATTACCAGCCGCGTTCCCGTCGCGCCCAGCGGATGCCCCAGCGCGATCGCTCCGCCGTTCACGTTGACCTTCCCGCGATCGAGGCCCATTTCTTTTTCCACCGCGAGATACTGCGCCGCGAACGCCTCGTTGACTTCGATCAGATCGATGTCTTCAAGCTTGAGCCCGGCTTTCTCCAGCGCAATTCGTGAGGCCGGCACAGGGCCGCGCCCCATGATTTTGGGATCGACGCCGGCGATGCCCCAGTTCACGATCCTGCCCAGCGGCTTGAGTCCGCGCTTCTGCGCGTCCTCAAGGGACATGACCACCACCGCCGCTCCGCCATCGACGATACCGCTGGCGTTCCCGGCGGTCACAGAACCGTTCTTGCCGAAGGCGGGTTTGAGCCTGGCGAGACCTTCCATCGTGGTCGCGGGACGGAGATGGTCATCTTTCTCGAATACTTCACCTGTAGGCTCGCCGCGACGGTTCTTGAGCGCAACCGGCGTGATCTCTTCCTGCAGGCGGCACGCTTTCTGCGCCTCGCCCGCGAGCCGTTGCGAACGCAGCGCGAACTCGTCCTGCATCTCGCGCGTGACGCCCTGCTGCTCGGCGTAAAGCTCGGCGGTATTCGCCATGTAGAGTCCGCAGTAGGAATCAAGCAGCGCGACCATGAGCGAATCTTCCAGCTTGCCTTCACCCAGACCCACGCCCCAACGCATGCCGCGGACCACGTGCGGCGCCTGCGACATCGATTCCATCCCGCCGGCCAGCACCGTCCGCGCTTCGCCCAGCATGATCATCTGGGCCGCGCTCACGATCGCCTGCATGCCGGAACCGCACAGCCGGTTCACGGTCAGGGCCGGCGTCTCGATGGGCAAGCCCGCGCGCAGTGCCACGTGGCGCGCTCCGTAGAGCGCGTCGCCCGAGGTCTGCTGTGCATTGCCGATCACGCAGTGATCGAATTCCTTGGGATCGAGGCCGGCGCGGCCAATGGCTTCCCTGCCCGCGATCGCGCCCAGTTCCATGGCCGTGAAGTCGCGGAGCACTCCGCAATAACGCGCCATGGGAGTGCGCACCCCACTGACGATGGCGATGTCGGATGGCTTGAGCATCGAGCTCACCACGGATTCCCGGAATGCTGGTTTGCCAAACCGGCAAGTTTACAGGGGGGGAAGAGGAGCAGCAAGGAGGTGCCGCTCAGTATCGTTTCACACCCATGATCTTCCACACCGGCTCATTATCAGCATAGACGCGCCATTCGGCGACACGCTCATTGCGTATTACCGCCTTCCATGCCGCGGGAATCTGCCAATGGTTTTCTGCAGGCGTACACCCGTTCGCGCAATAGGTGCCCTGGGCCGTTCCCAGCAGTGCGACGACGTTCCGGTCGCTCGAAGTGTGGTCCACTTTGATGGAGTAGTCCGGAAACCAGGCAAAGTAGCCGCGCCACCCCTCCGCCATCCGTTCGCGGCCGCGCACCTCCTGCCCGAGACCATCGACGAAGTGGTGATCCTCCGTCATCAGCGCAGCTAGCCCGGCCACATCGTGGCAGTTGATGCAGTCGACAAATTCCAAGGCGATATCCACAGCATCTTTCTTCATGGCGCTCGGTCAGACGGCAGAAGGATGATACTGAGGAGAGGATTATATGGAGGGGCACTCCCACTGCACAGCTTTTCGGCAATTTGGAACCGCGAAATCCTGCCGACGCTGAAGAAACAGCCCGGCTTTGTGGACGAAATTCCAGTGTTCAGCACTACCGAGCCGGAGGCAGGAGCGGGCATCAGCCTGTTCGAGACCCGGGAGGATGCCGGACGCCACCATTGCGAGGTGTTCCCGCGCTCGGCCGGCACGGCGCAGCACCTGATGACCGGACCACCGACGGTGCGTCAATTCAACGTCGAGGCTTCGGAGACCTTCCGCATCGCTGCTAAAGCGGCGGCCTGAGCACCCAGACACGGCAGCTAGGCGAGCCCTTTCGGGCTCCCCTTTTTGTCCTTATCCCCCAAGATGGCACGGGGACACGAAAGGATGTGGACCCTTGAGAAGCACGTGACCCGCACATTTGCTGTCTGGAGTCGGTGTAGGTGGGCTTATGATTTCGCCAACACCACAATACGTTTCGACGGATAAAGATTTTCTTTCTGGAGGCGTGCGGTAGTTCATGGCCGGAGATCGACACCCAAGTCGCACGAGTCAGCTTTTTCTAATAGCAGTTCTTCTTGTCCTCTCGGCTCTACCGCTCCATTGCCAGAGCAACAATGGCGAATTGCGTATCAAGGTTACAGACCCGTCGGGCCTTGGGGTAAGAGCTAGGGTCCAGATCGTCAGCGAAGGGAACCAGTATTGGAACACTTTGACCACTGACGATCAGGGCAGCCTGACGGTACAGCGTTTGCCTTACGGCGTATACCGGCTGGAAATCCGGCAGCGAGGGTTCGCGACGTTGAATGAGTCCATCGAAATTCATTCCTCAATTCCCGCCGAATACCTGGCCCGGTTGAAGCTGCCCGCGGTGCAGCAATCGGTGATCGTTGAGGCAGCAGATACGCTGGTAAATCCCGAACAGGCGGGGAGTGTCAGCCAGATTGGCTCCGAGACGATCCAGCACCGGCTCGGTTCCTTGCCCGGACGTTCGGTGCAGGATTTGGTCAATTCCCAGCCCGGCTGGCTGTACGAGGGCAACGCGGTGCTTCACCCGCGCGGTTCCGAGTATCAGACGCAATTCGTCGTGGACGGCATTCCGCTCACCGATAACCGCTCCCCCAGCTTCGGCCCTGAGATTGAGGCCGATGATGTGCGGTCGATGACCATCTATACCGCGGGTTTCCCGGCAGAGTACGGCAGGAAAATGGGAGGCGTCGTCGAACTCAACACACTCGAAGACTTGCAGCCCGGATTGCACGGCGAAGCCGTGTTATCCGGCGGCAGCTTCGACAGTGCGGGCGCTTTCCTGCGCGGGCAATACGTCTGGGGCAAGAACACACTGGGTGGCAGCGCCAGCGGTAATACAACCGATCATTACTTGAATCCCGTGGTCCCGCAAAACTACACTAATACAGCAACGCTGGGAGATTTTTCGGTCAATTACCAGCGAGACCTGACGCCTCGCGACAGGCTGGGCCTCAACGTTCGTCATGAGCTGTCCCGCTATGAGCTTCCCAACGAACAAGTGCAGGAACTGGCGGGGCGACGGCAGACCGCGGACAACTTCGAGACCATAGGAATCATTTCCTACCAGCACACCTTCTCTTCCAGCGCCCTGGCCGATTTCCGCGGCATGGTCCGCGAGAATGCCAACAACTTCTATTCCAATGCCAATTCCACTCCTATCATGCTTTTCCAGCACAACTGGTTTCGCGAGGGGTATTTCAAAGGCGCCTTTACCATCAACCGCGGACGTCACCAGTGGAAGTTCGGCGTCGAGTCGGACAATACGTTCCTGAATGAGAACTTTGCATACATCATCACCGATCCCACGCAATTCGATCCCAGCACCCCGCCGACATTCAATTTTTCAGGAAACCGCCCGGACCTCGAACAATCAGCTTTCATCGAGGATCGGATTCGTTTGGGCAATTGGACGGTAAGCGCCGGCCTGCGCTACGATCACTATCAACTTCTGCTGAATCGCCAAGCCCTCGAACCGCGCTTGGCGATTTCCCGCTATTTCCCCGCCGCCGATCTGTTGCTGCATTTTGCCTATGACCGCGTCTTCCAGACACCCTCGTTCGCAAACATTCTGCTGTCGAGCTCGGCTTCCATTGAGTCCCTCGACCCGATAAGTTTCCTGCGCTTGCCAGTCAAGCCTTCGCGAGGGAATTACTACGAGCTGGGGCTGACGAAAGCACTGGCCAAGAAACTCAAGCTGGATGCCAACTGTTTTCGTCGCGAAGCGAACAACTTTGCCGACGACGATCAGATCCAAAACACGACCATAAGCTTCCCGATCGCTTTTCGCAGAGCCATCATTTATGGCGCAGAAGCAAAGCTCGAACTGCCGGCGTGGAAAGGGCTTTCCGGGTACGTGAGCTACTCCTATGAAGTGGGCAATGCGTGGCTGCCGGTCACGGGCGGCCTCTTTCTAGGCGGCGAAGCTACGGCCGCGGAAACGCAACTCAACGGTCATTTCCCCGTTTCACAGGACCAGCGCAATACGGTCCGCAGCCGTATTCGCTACCAGCTTGCACCCCGCTTCTGGATCGGGGCCGGCTTCCAGTATGACAGCGGCCTTCCCTTCGAATTTGATGGTGACCCAGCAACCGTGCTTGCCCAATACGGCCAGCAGGTGCTCAACCGCATCAACTTTAACCGCGGACGCATCTATCCTGCCTTTCAGGTCAGCGCCTCTGCAGGTGCGGACATCTACAAGTCCGATCGGTTGAATATGCGGCTGCAGGTTGACGGGCAGAACCTGAACAATATCCTCAATGTGATCGACTTCGGCGGCTTGTTTTCCGGTAATGCCATTGGACCGTCCCGCAGCTACGCGCTTCGCCTGACGTCGGTCTTCTGAAGCCGGCGATGTCGTGAAAGTCACCGTTTTTTGTTCCCCGAACTGCGGAGCCGCGGCAAGAACTCACGCCATGGCGGCAGGCTGCAGGTTGGGCGCGATCGCATGCGCTTTGTTGCCGCTGTCGCTCTTGGCAACCTCCAACGCGGCTTCCGCGCGGTTGATGACTTCGGTGACGATATCGACCGGGTCGAAGCCGTGCTGGATGGCTGCTTCAGCGATGCCCACCGTCAGCGTGACCTCGCGATCGCTCCCCGGAACCTTCACTGCGGCCAGAGCTTTGCGCATCTTGTCGGCAACAAAAAACGAGTTTTTGGCATTGGTGTCGGGAAGGATCAGGGCGATGGTGGTCAGGTCGTAGCGGACCGCCATATCGGTCTGGCGGACGTGGGAAGCCACAATCTGTCCGATCTGCAGCATCATGTCCTTCACCGCCGCCTCTCCGCAATCCTTCACCAGCGCGGACGCTTTGCCGAAGTGGAGCAACACCACCGTGGCCATGGACTCGTGCTGCTGCACGCGGCGGATCTCGGAGAGCAGCACGTCCAGGTACGACGACCGCTTCAGCAAGCCGGAACGCTCGTCGGTAACCGCCAGGTTCTTCATCAGGCTGCGCAGGCGCGCATTCTGCAAGGCCTGCACCACCTGATCGGCGATGGTCTTCAGCACCACGATGTCGGCCTGGCGCCACTGCCGCTGAATGCCGCACTGCTCCAGAAGCAGGATGCCGGCGATGCGCTCTCCGTCCATCAAAGGAACGGCCAGCAGCGAGCGGATATCCAACGCAGCAACCGCCGGCTGGATCTCCGCCAGCTCCGGAGAAGCCGCCGCATCGGGGAGCGAGATCACGCCACGCTGCTCGGCCAGCGGCAGCACTGCTCCCATCACTTTTGCGATGGCCATCACGTCCGACTGCGGTATGTTCGGCGCGCAGTATTCCAGCGCCGCCGACGGCGGTTTGCCGGGAGCGCACAGTCCGGCGATGCAGCGGCTCACCTGCCAGTGGCGCCCGACTTCATTCACCGTAGTGAACAACACGCTCTTCACGTTGCCCTGCCGGTAGATGTTGCGGGTGATCTCGGTGACGCGCGCGAAGTTGTCCACCGCCTCTTCGTTCGCCGCCGCTCGCGATGGTTGCACTGGCGGGACAGGGGCAACCGGCGCCGGTGGCGCCATGCCCGCGGGACGTGGCACCCCTTTGTAATCGGGTGCGAACCCGGCGGTCAGGAACAGCTGCTGTACTTTCTGGTTCCTCTCCTCCTCGTAGGGGAAAAGCTTGCTGATGCGTTCCAGACGCTCCAGCGCCTTGGAGCGCATTGAGTACTGCAGGAAGATCTCTGCCTGCAATACCAGGTCCTCGAGCACCGTGGTCTGGGCATCCTCCTGCGCCGACTGCGGTTCCTGTTCCCGCAGCGAAGAGGCCGTCTGGAAGCGGTTGGCAATGGCGTTGAAGAGGTGATTGTCGATCCTGCCGCGCAGCCGCTCCAGTCGTTGCTGGTGCCCAGGCTCGTAGGGATCCACCTCAGCGGCACGATCCAACGCATCGCCTGCCTTGAAAAAATTCCCACCGGCGTAATAAAGGTCGAAGAGTTTCAGCAAAGTGTTGCAGTAATCATGCTCGCGGCTGGCATTGTTGAAGACCTGGACCAGATGTTCCAAAAACTCGAGGTTGAGCGGGTACTGGTCGGCAATCTCCTTCAGGGTCTTGGCGAATTCGCGGCGGCGGCCCAGCTTGTGCTCCGCTGCCTCCAGCTTCTGGGCCAGCGCCAGCGCCGGGGCGTGCTCCTGATTCTTCAGGTAAGCCCGCAGCAACTGCTCGACGTAGGCCACCTGGCTGGGGTCACGCTGATAGAGAGGCCAGAGAAACGGTTCTGCCGCCTTGGGTCGGCCCACAGCCAGCAGCGCCCGGCCGTAGATCTCCCCCAGCTCCAGATTGCTGCCGGCGATCACGGCAAAGCGCTCCAGCACGGTGAGGGCACGAGTGGCTTCACCGCGGTCCAGCAGTCCCCGCGCGTAAGCCAGCGCCGCCGGCAGATTCTCGGGATCGGCGGAATGCGCCTGCTGGAACCAGGCCATCGCGTCGCCACCCGCCTGCCGTGCGATGCGTCCGGCCTCGAAGAACGCGGCTGCCGCTGCTTTGTTGTCGCCCAGTTCGCGCGCCAGCTCGCCTTCGCGCTGGTAATTCTGCTCGCTCGGGTCGAGCGCCACGATTCGTTGCAGCACGGGGTACGCTTCCAACCGGTGACCCGTTTGCGCCATACCGTTGAAGGCCGCTTCGTAGGCATCCAGCGCCTCGCGCCGACTGGAGCGCTCGACGAGTTGCCCGAAGCGGTACCACTGCTCGACCGTAGGCGTGCCCATGCGGGCGATTTTCTTGAAAGTAATGATGGCGCGCGGGCTGTCGCCGATCGACGCCAGACGATCAAACAGCGGGCCCAGCAGGGTGGCGGCGTCCGCAGGGCGATTCAGCGTGACGCACAGGTCGGCGGCGGCCTCGCGCAGCTTGTCGTTCTTGGGGTCCTCGCGCAGCACCGCCAGGTAATCCTCGAGGGCGAGGTCGGGCTTGCCTTTGGCGAGGGCCTTCTCGGCGCGTTCCAGACGCTTGGCAAGCTCAGAAGACATGGACTACAGCGAATCCTTGGAGCTTATGAAGTGATCGTATTGTAGTGCGCCGTGCGCAAGCGCAGCAATGCACAAGAGGTGTCATGCACCTGCAGAGTTCGTTCGCGGGATGCGGGAAAGGTGGGACCTTTAGGCGTTGTCATCTGTGCAATATCAACCATGCACTCAATCCAACTTATTGCTAATCCAGTAATTTGTATTGGCGTAAAGTGATCGGCAGCACTAGTGGGGGAAAGGCCATGGGCCAGGAAGACACGGTTGAGCCAAGTATTGGGGAAGAACGAGAAATTCAGCTACTGCAGAATTCCTATGACACCGGTTACGAGCATAGCTGGCAGCATTGGGCTGCCGTCCGCCAGTTGGTCGAGGAAGCAGACTAATCCTTCTGGTGAGTATGCCTTTGACACACAGGTGACCGGATGACAAGATCAGGGGGCCGTGACAGGGCACAAATTAGGACTCGCCAAAAGGAATCCTCAACTTTAAAACGCGGTCAACGATCTAGGATTCTTGCAGTTCTGGATCGGCTGATAAACAGGCCGATTCGAAGTCCTGAAGAGATTTTAAAAATGATGCTTGCGTCTCCGCAGTTGAGTAAAGTTTTAAGGCCAGAGCAGCCTTTAAGACGTAAACCGAAATCCGAAGTTTCCGAAGCTCTTTCGCAAAATTGTATAGTTGGTTCAGTGCGTCGTGTTCCACGGGGGTTAGCTCCTTCCGGGCGAGAATTCACAGGTTCAAGCTCGGAACAGAATAATCCCCGTGGTAAGGTTAGGCGTATGAAACGGAAGAAGCTCAAGGAAGGCGAAGCGGAGCCGGTGCTAGTGGATCAGGAGAAGTTCACGGACGCAATCCGCCGCATGGTGAACACGCAGCCGATCCCGCTCAAGAAGCTACGCCGGAGAAAGAATCCGTACCACGGGCCGGAGCCGATCATCCCGCCGCAGAAGAGCTAGGCGGCGGCTCTGACTGCAAATTGAAAATTCGCGGTTTGATCTTCAGTGAATCGTGCGTATCCGTTCACCGAAAGCAACACCGTTGGGGCGGCCAACGCTTCGAAATCGTCCTGTGATATAGAGATTTCTCGGAAAAACTGGACTAATTGAAGAGCAGGAATGCTGATTGGTTCACTGCACTCAACTATACCCTTCTTGCCATCCCGCCCAACGATGTGAGCCTTTATATAGCGCAACTCTGTGGCTACGGTGCTGAGGATCTGAAGCGTCAACTGTAGCTTCAGGTCCCTTTGCAAGCGAACCGTTACCCCTTCCGGCAAGACGAAGATTCTTGATGGCAATGCAGGTGCCGGAAGGGGCGGCGCTGGTATGATGTCGGTCTTTTTTCGCCACAAAAAGTAGGCAAATAACCCAGCAACACCTAAGTACGCAACTGCTCCCGCAATAGCGCCACCGATCACAAGCCATTTCGCGAAACGTGTCTGGACGCTAACAGGAGCAGATTGATACGTGATCCACAGTCCAGCAATGCTTGCGGCGTTGGCAACCAGCCCAAACACAAGTAGAATACCCATAGCGATTCGTTTCACGGTTGTGCTCCAAGAATGAAACTGGCCTGTTCCCGCAGGCCAGTTTTTTAATTGACCAACTGACTGTACTGCAACGGCTGCGCTCCCGCCAGCTTTCCAACCGTCTGCTCGAAAATATCCGGCTGTCTACGCCGATTGAACCTGTACTCGAATTCCGCCAGATACCGCTCCAGGTGCTTGCTGCTCACGCTATGGAAGGAACCTACGAGGCCACGCTTGAACAGGGAAAACGCCGATTCCACGGTGTTGGTGTAGATGTCGCCGCGCACGTAAATCTTGTCCAGGTGCTTGATGGTTTCGTGCTTGCTGCCGTGGATGCCAGACGCCATCATCGCCAGCGGGTAGGCTTTGGCTTCATCGGTAATGACGGTCTGCACGTCACTGCTGATGTTCTCCTGAATGGGCTTTGTGAGTGAGTCTGCGGTTGCGTCTGGCAGGTGAAAAAGCCGCAGATCGCCGCCCCGTTCGCGCAATCCCATGACTACATCTTTGTTGCGGAGTTTGTTCCGATTCCCGCGCTGCTTCCCGCCGATGTAGGTTTCGTCTATCTCTACGACTCCGGCCAACTTCGGGCCAGTTGGCCCGCTCATGGATTCGCGGATGCGGTGCGCCAGATACCACGCAGTGCGGTAGCTCACCTTCAGATGCCGCTGAAGCTGCTTTGCGCTTATCCCCTTCTTGGCGTCCACGATCAGGGCCACGGCAAGGAACCATTTGTGTAACGGTAGGTGGGAATCGTGGAAGAGAGTGCCGCTGGTGGTGGAAAACTGGCCTTCACAGGCAAGGCAGTGATAGACCCGTGTGCGTCTGTTCTTACTGGGCTTTACCCGGACAGTGTGCCCAACATCATCGGAGTCGCAGCCTGGGCAGCGGATAACGCCATCGGGCCAGCGCACTTTTTCGAGGAAGTCTAGGCACTGCTCATCGGTTTGGAGGTTCTTGCTAACATCTAGTAGGTTCATTGTCGTGTCCCTCTGTAGATAAGGAACACGATACCTGAAAGTCGTGTGTCAAGTACATACTCGCGATCCTTCTTGACATTTCGCCTAATATTCGCCCATACTGCGGGCGATATGGCCATCACCAAGCGGCAACGCGAAATTTACGACTTCATTGCCCAGTTCGTGGCCGAGCGCGGCTACTCGCCGTCGTTCGAAGAGATCGGCGAGGGCACCGACCTGAGCTCGTTGGCCACCGTGCACAAACACGTGACCAACCTGGAGAAAAAAGGGCTGCTCAAGCGCGACTACAACCGCAGTCGCTCCATCGACGTGCTCCCGCCCCGCGGCGCGCTGAAGAAATCGATGGCGGTGGCCGCCGCGGTCGGTGCCGGGCTGCCGCTCATGGGGCGCATCGCCGCCGGCCGTCCCGTGGAGGCCTTACAGAACCCGGAAACCATCTCCCTCGCCGACTTCACTCGCTCCAAAGAAGTCTTCGTGCTCCAGGTGAAGGGCGACTCCATGCAGGACGAAGCCATTCTCGATGGAGACTACATCTTGGTAGAGAAGACCAGCGTAGTGCGCAATGGGGAAATCGTGGTGGCGCTGGTGGACGGAATGGAATCTACCCTAAAACGCATCTATAAAGAAGGCGACAAGGTACGGCTTCAGCCCTCGAACGCCGCCATGCAACCGGTCATCGTGCCGGCAGCCGCTGTGCAGGTACAGGGAAGGGTGATTGGAGTGCTGAGGAAGTACTGAAGCCAGGGTTAGATTTCGGTGCGCTTCAGAGACATCGAATCACCAGCCGCCTCCACCACCCCCGCCACCACCGCCTCCAGACGACCCTCCGCTGCCAAATCCCGAGCTACTGCCGGGCGAACCTGCAGACGACGCGATGGCGGTGCTCATGGAGGCGGCGAGCGATCCGGCCATCACGCCCACGTTCGTTCCAGTCCAGGAGCCGTCGGAGCACCAGGCCGGCGAATACTTGGCGCGCTCCAGCACATCGGCGAAACGCGCTGCCCACGCTTTCTCAACTCCCAGGGCGACGGCGTAAGGCAGATACTTCTCGAACACGGCGGGGGTCTGCTCGCTGGCCGCCAGGGTCGCCAGGCGATCTTTGTCCACGGCGCCCAGGAACATCTTGAAGCCCTCCACCTGATCGAGCAGCACTCTGCCGGCGTGGGTCGGGGCTTTCAGCAAATGATGGAAGAGCACGTTGAGGAACACCAGCAGCGCCAGCAGTCCGGCGGTGCTAAGCCCGGTGGAGCGCACCAGCATGGAGATGCCGAACACCTCTCCCGCCAGAAACGGCAGGCAGAACAGTGTCAGAAAGCCGGCCGTTCCCTTAACCGCCGCTCCGCTTTCGCCAGAAATCGCGGCTTTCCAAGCGGCCACCACCATAAGCAGCAGCATGACCACGCCGAAGCTCCATCCCGTCAGCCAGATTGAGATGAAGGCGCCCATCACCATCGCACTTTGCGACGGCGCCAAGAGGACCGTGGCCGCGACCAGCAAGGCTGAGAAGACCACGCCGGGCATCAGGTAGCGGCTGTTGGTCAGGAAGTAGATCTTCTCCTCGCTGGTTTTCAATGAATTCTTCAGGGCGGTGATGGCGCCCTGCACGCGTGTGTGATGTGCCGGGCTTAGCTCCAGGCTCTTGTCGGAGCCGAGCAGTTTCTCGGCCAGAAGACGCTCATCCGGAGTCAGCACGAACTTTTCTCCGTCCGCGCGCGTCAGCGTATAGACCGTATCGCTCTTCCCGATGGTGACATATTTCTTCACGGCCATGTCGAGCATGGCCGCTGCTGCAGCCTTGTTGTCGAACCCCATCTTGACCAGGTAACGCATGCCCGCCGGCGACAATCCGGCGGGAGGCTCGTAGCGCGGCATGATGACGCCCTTCTGCGGATCGCGGCCCACCTGGAACCACACGAGAAGGTAATAGACGAGCAGCAGCAAAGAGCCCGCTACTCCCACCAGCAGGTTGCGGTTGTCCTTGAGCACGTAGCCGAGCTGTTCGGACGCCGAGGGCTCGTGAACGAAGCCTTTCGGCCAGCCGACCACGATGGTGAGCCCCTCGCTGGCGAGAAGCGGGCGCGAGGCCACAAACGTCGCCTGTGGTCCGGGCTCTGTGGCGCAGCGCAGTGACTGTTCTTGCGAACCTTGCCGCCCGGTGTAGCCGGTGAGCTCGATCTTGTCTCTAGGAACACCCCCAGGGAGCAACACAGTTGCCGATGCTGCGTCGATCGGGAAAATCCAGCCATTGCCGGTCACATTCCAGTAGAGCTCATTGTGGTCAGGGAAGAAGCCAAGCTGGCGACGGGTCTCATAGGTGAAAACATACTCGTGCCGGCCGCGAGAAACGAAGCTGTTCTTGTCTCCGAGGTAGATGCGGATGCCATTGCTCTGCGGCTGCGCATGCCAGCTTTCGGGCTGGCCGTCACGCTCTATGGAAACGACGTGGAAATCGACGACCACTCGATTCCCCAGCCGATCGCGGTAGCTCGTAGGAAAATCCCGGTAGATGCCGTGACGGATGCGACTTCCGGTGGCGTTCACGGTGATAGTCTCGCGCACCGCCATCGAACTGTCCGCGTTTACTCCGATGTCGCTGTGAAATGCCAGGATGCGCTCGCCGGGTTGCTGCGCCCGCAATCCGGCCGGTAACAACAGCATGCACAACAGGGTAAGACGCCGCATGTCATGGTGATACCACGAATGACGGCCATTACGCCGGTGCCGTTCGTTCTATGAACTGAAGGGGTAGCAGGACAGGACTAAAAGCAAGAAGCCCGGCTCCCGCCGGGCTGGCGAGCGAACCACTAGGGCTGGGGTTCAGCCGGAAATGTGCTTATCGAGCGCCTTCTGAATGGTCTCTTTCGGAACGTAGCCTACGATCTGTTCCTGAACCTTCCCCCCCTTGAAGATCAGCAGCGTCGGAATACCGCGGATTCCATAGCGCTGAGGTGTGGCCACGTTCTTGTCCACGTCCATCTTGCCCACTTTGACCTTGCCGGTATAAGCAGTAGCCACCTCTTCAACGATTGGCGCCAGCGCCTTGCATGGTCCGCACCATGCCGCCCAGAAATCCACCATTACCGGCTGCTCCGACTTGAGCACATCGTTATCGAAGCTCGCGTCGGTCAATTCCACAATCCCGTTTCCTGCCATCTTTCCTCCGAAATGTCAGTGCGGCTCACGCTGCTCGCAATATCGTACCACCTCTCTTTTGATGCACGCGGGCCGAGGAAGTCGCAATCACCGCGTTCACGCGCCGTCTTCCGTCATGCCGAACGCGGAAGTCAGCGGGCCAAATTAAAAGCGCCCTGAATTTTCATTCAGGACGCCCACGGCAGCCCTCCCCCAGAACTGCCTGACTACGCGCGCGAGTCTAGGGCTTGGCCCTGTCACCTGTAAATATAACTTAGGTAACGTCAAGGTAACCTGCCCAGAGGATGCAAGAGGCGCACGGGCAGAGGTTATCGGTCCCCTGTTTTCAATTGGATGCGAAGCTCGCAGGCCGTCGAGGGCTACCCACTGCCCCCCGCTTTTGAAGGTTGAATGCTTGGTTAAATCACGAGTTTGGGGGAGCTGCCGGCCTCTAACCCCTGGACAGCTCCTGGCGACGCGCACGATGGTACTCCGCCAGCCGCGCGTTGGCGTCGGCAATGGTCTGCGCTTGCGCGGCCACGCTTTCGAGGTCGGCGCCGCGCACCGCCGCATACAACTCGTCATCACCAATACCGGTGTAGATGCGATTGCCCACGCAACCGGTACTGAGGACGGCGCCGCGTTCGAGCGCAGCAGGCAGCGCCATGCACGTCGGGCGGCCCAGATTCGCAGACTGCGTCCCCACTCCCGCGCGCAACGCCGCTTCGTTCAGCAGCATGATGGCTGAGGGTTTCCCCGCAAACAGCACAACATCCGGCGCGACCGGAGCCTCACCTAAAGGCGCATAGACGACGAAGCGCGGCGTTTCGCGTAACTGCCCGATCTGCGCCAAGTCCTCGGAGCGGATGTAGCCAAGATGCATCATGAACGCCAGCGTCTGGTCGAGTTCGGAAGCGCGCTCGGCCGGCAGCGTGATGCTGTGGGTATAACATCCAATGGCGCAGTTGTAGTGGTCTCCGGGGTCGGTGTAGAAGACCTCACCCCGCTCCGCCAGCCGCCAGAAGGCGCAACCCGCGGGCTGCGTACCGGTGACCTTACGCACTCCCGTTGGCGCACTGCGGGCGAAGGTCACGGCCACCGGCCGGTGATCAAGCGCACAAGCTTCAGCCAATTGGCGTTCCAAACTTCGATAGTCGGCCATTGTCGTCTCCTCGCCGCCGGAAGTTTATCGCAAAACCAGGCCCCAACGCGGCTGCGCCAAAAGACCGCCGTGTTCTGGTACAATCCGCTGCTGCACTTTCGACCATTGCGAGGGACCTATGTCGCTCAGACGTTTTCTGGTATTCGCATTTGACCCCGCTGGTCCCGCCGGCGGATGGCGCGATTTCCGCGGGGACGCCGACACCAAGGAAGAAGCCGAGAAACTGGCGGAAAAACACCACGGCCGCATCCAGATCGTCGACACTGCCTTCGAGGAGAAAGTCGGCGGCGCCCCAGTCCATCTCGTGTACACCATGCACCGGGACTTCGAGTACCAGGAGCACTAGAGAAGTTGCGCTTGCATTTTCAAGCGCTTACGAGTGGCCCACCCGATGCGTTCTAATGGCTGCTTTCGCCGCCCGGCGAGGGCCGTCCGTTGACGCTATCAATGAAATCCAGCCGCTGGCAAAGGTCATCTAAAGCAAAGCTGGTACACTTGCTCGCCCAAAGTAATGGTCCACGCGATCGCAGCCTCAACGATTAGGAGATAAACATGACGTTGCTTGAATCGCTCAAGAAATACACGACGGTAGTAGCTGACACCGGTGATATCGAGGCCATCGCCCGGCACAAGCCGCAGGACGCTACCACCAATCCTTCCCTTCTGTTTCACGCCGCCCAAATGCCAAGCTATCGGCACCTGGTGGACGAGGCTGCCGAACTCGCACAGCAGCGCGGCGGCGGCCACGACGAAATGGCGGAAGAGTTCATTGATCGGCTTTTCGTTCTGTTCGGATGCGAGATTCTCAAGGTAGTACCTGGCCGGGTTTCGACTGAGGTCGCCGCCAGGTTGAGCTTCGACACGACGGCTACGGTCGCGAAGGCCCGCAAACTCATCTCCCTCTATGAAAAGCAAGGCGTCTCGCGCCAACGCATCCTGATCAAGGTCGCCAGCACCTGGGAAGGGATTCGGGCGGCCGAGCAGCTTGAGAAGGAGGGCATTCACTGCAATCTGACTCTGCTCTTCAGCTTCGCCCAGGCGGTCGGGTGCGCCGAAGCCGGCGTAACTTTGATTTCGCCATTCGTCGGCCGTATTTACGACTGGTATAAAAAGGAGCGTGGAGGCGCGGAGATTCCTCCCGACCAGGATCCTGGCGTTGCCTCCGTCACGCGCATCTATGACTACTACAAGAAATACGGCTACAAGACCCAGGTCATGGGGGCGAGCTTCAGGAATGTGAATCAGATCATTCGCCTGGCTGGATGCGATTTGCTCACCATCAGTCCGGAGCTTCTTGAGCAGTTGGAGAACACTGAGGGTTCTCTGGATCGCAAGCTCGATCCGGCGACGGCGAAAGTGAGCAAGGACACTCGTCTGCACCTGGACGAGAAGACCTTCCGCTGGATGCACAACGAGGACGCCATGGCGACGGAGAAGCTGGCCGAGGGCATCCGCAAATTCAACAGCGACGCGCTTCATCTTGAAGAGTACGCGTTGTCGCAGGTTGCCGAGAAGGTTGGATAAGCCGGGGGCCCGCTCCGCACCCTAGGCAGGAACGGGCCCTGGATTCAATTCTGTGATTTGTTCCTGTGTCGGAGCAGGACAACGATTGATCTCGGCGCCACTGTGTACTTAGGCTGGTCTAGCTGGGCTCCGTGGTCGGAGAAGTCTTCGGGACTGGGCAATGCGGTATCCACAATTCTCCACCACTCCCGAGCCCTTCCTTCCTGCACCTGAAACTCCAACGCTTCCCAATAGGCATTGATCATCGCGTAGATATCGTCATCCCCTTGAGAAGTGCCGTGGAGACAGAACGCCAGACTGTGCGAGTCATGAGAAAAATCCACCGCGGGACCAACGCCGTACCAGGAAACATCTTCCCGCCAGAACCTGCTCCGGCTCAGCGAAGGATGGGCTTTCCGGAAAGTGATCATCTTCTTGAAAAACCGAAAAATATCCTCGTTCGGTCGAAGCTGACTCCAGTCAAGCCACCCAATCTCGTTGTCCTGGTTATAGGGATTGTTGTTCCCGAATTGCGTGTTCAGAAACTCATCGCCGGCGCGGAACATCGGTATGCCGTTGGACAAGAAGAGCAGGCAGCAGAAATTCTTTACCTGCTTTCGGCGCAGAGCAAGGACTTCCGCCGGCGCACCTTCGTCCCCTTCGTGCCCACAGTTCCAACTGTGGTTGTCGTCGGTGCCATCCTGGTTGTTATTGCCATTGATCCAGTTTTGTTTGTTGTTGTAGGAGACAACGTCGTACAGGGTGAAACCGTCATGGGAAGCTAGGTAATTCACGCTCTGGTACGCATGATAAGCGTCGGCGCGGGTATCAGGAAAAAGGTCATCGCTGCCATAGATTCGCCGCATTAAGTCAGGGACCATCCCTGAGTCGCCCTTAACGAAACGGCGAATATCGTCGCGAAACCGTCCGTTCCACTGCAGCCAGGTCATGCCTGGGAATCCGCGGCCGAGTTGATAGGCAGCGGTGTCCCAGGGTTCCGCGATCAGACGCAACCGGCCCAATTCCGGATCGGCAGCAATTTCACTGAAGATGGGAGCATCTCCCCAGTTCAGAGATCCGTCCGCATTTCGACTGAATACGGACGCCAGATCAAAGCGGAACCCATCGATGTGCATCTCCTTTTTCCAAAAACGCAGGCTGTCCATCACCATCTTGCGGACATGAGCCTGACCGAAATTGAGAGTATTGCCCGTACCGGAGTAGTTGGCATAGGGGTTCGCCGGGTCGGAGGACAGCATGTAGTAGCCGGCAGTATCGAAACCCTTGAAGCTGTAAATCGGTCCCCTCTCGTTGCCTTCGCAGGTGTGGTTGTACACGACGTCGAGCGCCACGCCGATGCCAGCCTGATGAAATGCCCTCACCATATTTCTGAATTCAAGATGCTGCCCATCATCGTCGCGGGTGCTCGCGTACTGCGCATGCGGAGCGAAGAAATTCAAGGGCATGTAGCCCCAGTAATCTCCTTCCTGCGGATCGCGCTGAAAAACCGGCATCAGCTCGACCACCGTTATCCCGAGCTCCTTGAGGTAGGGAATCTTCTCCACCAGGCCGGCATAGGTCCCGGCATGAGAGGGATCCACGCCAGAGTTGGGATTCCTCGTGAAGCCCTTTACGTGAAGTTCGTAGATGATCGCATCGGATTCGTGATGCGGTGAGCTGTCGCCTGCCCAATCAAAGGTTGGCAGGTGACCGGTTAGTGCTCCTAAAGGCGCCCGGCCTGCGTTTGGTCCCTCCCGCATAGCCAACTGCCGATCAAAGCCGGGTGGGAAGAAAACGCGTCTCGCATAGGGGTCGAGCAGAACTTTCTGTGGATCAAAGCTGTGCAATTGAGGAATGGTCTGGCCCGATACCGAGTAAGCGTAGTAACGAGCCTCTCCAATCTCGGCGGCTGGAATCCGACAGTGCCAGATTCGCCCTGTCTTGTTGCGGAGAAAGTCGAAGCGGAACGTCAGCAGGGGGTTCACCACATCGCTGGCAGCGTAGAGCAACAGGGTCACACTCTCCGCGTGTTCCGAGTGAACAGCGAAATTGAAGGCCTGCTCCTGCTCGATCCAGGTGACGCCAAGAGGCAGGGGACTGCCCTCGACTTGCTCCCATGTCGGGCGTTTCGTTAACGCGACCGTGGACTGGGCCGGATCAGAACCTCCCACATCAAGCGCCACCCAGCTTGAGGTTTTCACATTGCCTCGCTTGACCTCCCAGAGGTTTATCCGCCTTAAGCTGCAACTTCTCCTAGGGCTGCACGATCAGCGAAAACTACCGCACGGTCCTGGCGGACGCGTCCTGCCGGAATCGACGGATCAGCCTTGCGCAGGCGGACCAGCATGTCGACTTTCTCACGACCTGTCACCAGCCAAAGAATGCGGCGTGCGCGATTGATGATCGGGTACGTCAATGTCATTCGCCGCCTTCCCTGGTAGATGCCGGTCAGAGCTACGTCGATGTCGGTGACGTTGAGCACTGGATCGCCAGGCACTAAAGAGGCCGTGTGTCCGTCGGGCCCAAGACCAAGGTGTACCAAATCCAGCGTCGGCGGCGAACCAGCGATCTCGCCAAGAGTCATCGCGTACTGCCTGGCCGCGGCATCAAGGTCCGACGACTCTACCGGCATGGCGTAGATGTGCTCAGGACGAATCGGTGAGTAAGCAAGCAGGCTTTCTCGAAGATGCGTTAGATTCCTGTCCGGGTGTCCAGTCGGCGCCACACGTTCGTCCACTTGCACTACATGTACGCGTTCCCATGGAAGTTGCTCATTCGCCAGCGCGCGCGACATGATCCATGGAGTGTGACCGCCGCTGACGGCCATGACAAACCGATCGCGCGCAGCGACGGCAGTACGCGCTTCCTCGGCGATGAGCTCTGCTGCGGCTCGGGCTGTAGAGTCGTCATCGGCAAACACTTCAACGTTCATCCCGGCTTCTCCGCTGCGCTCAAGCGACGTTGGATTTGCGGCCAGATTTCTCCAGATGGCCACCGAATTCATAGCGCATCGCCGACAGGAGCTGGTTGGCGAAGTCCGCCTCGCCCCGCGAGCTGAATCGCTCATAAAGGGCGGTGGTCAGGACTGGCGCCGGCACGGCTTCATCGATCGCTGCCTTGATCGTCCAGCGCCCTTCACCCGAGTCAGAAACACGGCCCTGGAACTTCGAAAGCTCCGGGTCCTGCGTGAGAGCTGTGGCGGTCAGGTCCAGCAGCCAGGAGGCGATCACGCTCCCGCGCCGCCATACTTCCGAGATATCGCGCAGGTTCAGGTCGTACTGGTAGTGCTCTGGATCGCGGAGGGGCGTGGTTTCGGCATCGGCCGCGGCTGCGGTTTGCTTGCCGATATTAGCGGCGCGCAAAATGCCGAGCCCTTCTGCGTACGCAGCCATGATTCCGTATTCGATCCCATTGTGGACCATCTTAACGAAGTGGCCAGCACCATTTGGTCCGCAATGCAAATACCCCTGCTCGGCGGTGCCGCCGATTTTCTCCCGGCCCGCAGTGCGCGGAATGTCACCTATTCCAGGAGCGAGCGCGGCAAAAATCGGGTCGAGCCGCTTAATCACATCGGGTTCGCCGCCGATCATCATGCAGTACCCGCGCTCCAGGCCATAGACACCTCCGCTGGTGCCCACGTCCACATAGTGAATCTTCCGCGGACCGAGCTCCTTGGCGCGCCGGATGTCATCGACGTAATAGGAGTTCCCGCCGTCGATCAGGATGTCTCCCGGCTCGAGGTGGGGCAGAAGGTCGGCGATGCTCTTGTCAACCACCGCAGCCGGCACCATCAGCCAGACGGCTCGCGGCTTCTCGAGTTTCTTCACGAATTCTGCCAGCGAAGCGGCGCCCTCCGCCTTCTCCTTGACCAGCTCACTCACCGCTTGAGGGGACATGTCGAACACGACGCACTTGTGGCCCTTACGCATGAGCCGGCGCACCATATTGGCGCCCATCCTTCCCAAACCGATCATGCCCAGTTGCATACGTGCCTCCTTGGCGAACGAAGATTGTTACCGCAACCCGGGTCGTTCATGCAGTCCCCTTGTGCTTCCGGTAGTAAGTGATGAGCTTGTTGGTTGAACTGTCATGCGCGAGCTTCGGTTCTGTCTTGCTCTCGAGCTCGGGGATGATACGTTGTGCCAGGACTTTGCCCAGTTCAACCCCCCACTGGTCGAAGGAATCGATGTTCCAGATTACGCCTTGCGTGAACACGGAGTGTTCGTACAGCGCCACGAGTTTGCCCAGGGTCTCCGGCGTCAGCCGTTCCGCCAGGATCGTGTTGGAGGGACGGTTGCCCTCGAATACGCGGTGAGGAACGAGCCAGTCCGGAGTGCCTTCGGCCTTCACTTGTTCGGGAGTCTTGCCGAAAGCCAGAGCCTCAGTCTGCGCGCAGACATTTGCGATCAGCATGTCATGGTGTCGGCCAAGTGGATTGAGCGGGTGCGCAAACGCGATGAAGTCACATGGAATGAGCCTGGTTCCCTGATGAATCAGTTGGTAGAACGAGTGTTGGCCGTTGGTGCCTGGTTCACCCCAGTAGATTGGACCGGTGTCGTGCGCCACCGGCTTGCCGTCGAGCGTGACATGCTTGCCGTTGCTCTCCATCGTCAGTTGCTGGAGGTAGGCCGGAAACCGCTTCAGGTATTGTTCATAGGGTAAAACGGCAACGGTTTGCGCGCCGAAGAAATCGTTGTACCAGATCGACAGAAGGCCCATCAGCACCGGCAGGTTGCGCTCGCAGGGTGTAGTGCGGAAGTGTTCGTCCATCTGGTGGAAGCCGCTCAACATGGCGCGGAAATTCTCCGGGCCGATGGCGACCATTGTTGAGAGGCCGATGGCCGAGTCCATGGAGTAGCGCCCGCCGACCCAGTCCCAGAACTCAAACATGTTGGCGGTGTCGATACCGAACTTGGCGACCTCTGCCGCATTCGTCGAAACGGCCACAAAATGTTTCGCCACCGACTTCTCGTCACCCCCCAGCCCGGCGAGTGACCATGCGCGGGCTGTTTGCGCGTTCGTCATCGTCTCCAGGGTGGTGAATGTTTTCGAAGAAATGATGAAAAGCGTCTCCGACGGGTCGAGATCGCGGACAGCCTCCGCGAAATCGGTGCCGTCGATGTTCGACACAAAGCAAAACGTCATCGTTCTAGCGGAGTAGTGCTTCAAAGCCTCATATGCCATGACCGGCCCGAGGTCGGAGCCCCCGATGCCAACGTTAATGACGTTGCGAATGGGCTTGCCGGTGTGACCCTTCCACGCGCCACTGCGCACCCGGTTGGAGAACTCGGCCATGCGGTCGAGCACCTCGTGGACCTTGGGCACGACGTTCTCGCCGTCCACAATGATTGAGACATCTCGGGGAGCTCGCAGGGCCATGTGCAGCACCGCTCGCTTTTCCGTGACGTTGATTTTCTCGCCGCGAAACATGGCCTCGATCCGCTCTTGCAGGCGAGATTCCTCAGCCAGCCGGATCAGCAGCTTGAGTGTTTCATCCGTGATGCGATTCTTGGAGTAGTCGAGATAAAGGCCTACAGCCTCTGCCGTCAGGCGCTCGCCGCGCTTGGGATCGTCGGCAAAGAGCTGTCGCAGGTGTAGTTCCTTGATCTTCTTATAGTGCGTTTCAAGGTCCTTCCATGCCTGGCGTTTCGTCGCTGGGCGCCGAGTGATTGCTTCCGCGCGTGCTGCCATAACAATCTTCCTTTCTGCTTCTCTGCTTATCTGGAGAATCAGTTACGACAAATAGTTCGGTTCGCTTTCCTGCTCCGGCTACTCACATCAATGAGAAACAGTTTTCATGAGGCCAGTTACGAATTTTTCAGAGCCGATATTTCCGGTACGGCTGACCGTCGGACCCTCCCGAACCGCCGTGCGCTTGCTGCTTTCGGTCAATTCCCGAAGCCATTCGAACCCGGGGGGAGAAAGCATACCTTCGCTTGCGCGCCAGCGCCAGTTTCCATCGGCACGCCCGGGCACATTCATTCTGGCCTCTCTGCCGAGGTTGAGGAGGTCCTGTAAGGGAGCGATGGTCAGCGCGGCGACGGACGACCACGCTAGGCGCATCAACGCCGGAGCCGCTTCCGCACTTTCGCCCGGCGCGCGTTTCAGGTAGTTCCACAGGTTTCGCCGCTGGTCGGCGGGCAATTCGTCGTACCATTCGCGAGTCGTGGCATTGTCGTGCGTGCCCGTATACGCGACCGTGTTGCTGACGAAGTTGCTCGGCAGATATGGATTGTCTTGATTGCCGTCGAAGGCGAATTGCAGGACACGTGTCCCAGGGATTTGAAACTGGTCGCGCAGCGCTCGCACGTCGGGCGTGATCACACCCAAATCCTCGGCAATGAACGGCAGACGGCCCAGTTCCTGTTGCACGGCGTGGAAGAATCCGGCGCCCGGACCCGGCACCCATTGACCCACCTGTGCGGTCGGTGCTCCGGCTGGAACATGCCATGCGGCGGCGAAGCCTCGGAAGTGGTCCAGGCGAATCACATCCACGTGGGCCAGCAGGGCACGCAGCCGGTCTATACACCAGAGATAGCCCGTCGAACGAAGGACCTCCCAGTTGTAAACGGGATTGCCCCACAGCTGTCCCTGCGCGCTGAAATAGTCCGGAGGAACTCCGGCGACGAAGCGCGGCCGGCGCTGCTCATCCAGCAGGAAGAATTCTGGGTGAGCCCAGACGTCGCTTGAGTCCGGAGCCACAAAAAAAGGAAGATCGCCAATCAGGCTCACGCCGTTGGCATGGGCGTGCTCCTTGACTCGGTCGGCTTGGCGGAATAGCAGGAACTGCGCAAAACGAACCTGATCGATTTGATTCGCCAGCTCCCGCCGCGCCTTGGCCAAAGCTTCAGGGTTGCGCTGAACCAACTCTGTTGGCCACTTGAGGTAGTAAGCATCGCCATATTTAACTTTGAGCGCACGAAATAACGCGTAGTCTTCCAGCCAATCTGTCTGCCGGGCACAGAAGTCCTCATAGGCAGGCCGCAGGTCGCTGCGCGTCCCGGCTTTGAAGTTTGTCCACGCCTTTTCAAACAGACGATGTTTGAATGGGATGACGGATTCGTAGTCGACCGCCTCGGCAGGAAAATCAGATTCGCAATCGTTCGCCCGTACCAGCCCGTCGGAGATAAGGAGGTCGGGACTGATCAGCAGGCCGTTTCCGGCAAATGACGAAAGGGCCTGGTAGGGCGAGTTCCCATAACCCGTGGGTCCGAGGGGAAGCGCCTGCCACCATCCCTGGCCGGCATCGTGAAGGCGATCGATCCATGAAAATGCGGACGGTCCCAGATCGCCGATGCCATACGGCGAAGGCAGGCAAGTAACGTGCAGCAGCAAGCCGGAAACTCGGTAGCTGGCCGGAAACGGCGGAACGGCGGCTAGGGCACCAATATCGCTCACTATCCCACTCCGGAGGAACCTAGGGCTTTGTTCACCATCGCCTGAGCCTCGCTTACAATTGCATTCAAATGCGCCTGGCCCTTGAAGCTTTCAGCATAGATCTTGTAGATCTCTTCGGTGCCTGATGGCCGCGCGGCAAACCAGCCGCTCTTTGCCATCACCTTCAGCCCGCCAAGGGGGGCATTATTTCCTGGAGCGACGGTCAGCTTGGCTGTGATCGGCTCGCCTGCCAGATCGGACTCCTTGACCGCGTCAGCCGAGAGCTTCTCCAGTCTTGATTTCTGCTCGGGCGTTGCAGGCGCGTCAATGCGCGTGTAATACGGAGAGCCGAACTCCGCTGTCAGCTCGCGGTAGTGCTCTCCGGGGTCCTTGCCGGTGCGGGCCGTGATCTCGGCCGCCAGCAGGTCCATAATCAATCCGTCCTTATCGGTGGTCCACACCGTACCATCCCGGCGAAGAAAGCTGGCACCAGCGCTCTCCTCTCCGCCGAAGCAGTAAGAACCGTTGACGAGACCAGGCACAAACCACTTAAACCCGACCGGAACTTCACGCAACGCGCGACCGAGCTTGGCGACGACTCGATCGATCATGCTGCTGCTCACCAGCGTCTTCCCGACGCCGGCTTGCCGCGGCCACTGTGGACGACAGGTGAGCAGGTATTGGATCGCCACGGCCAGATAGTGGTTCGGGTTCATCAAGCCCGCGACTGGCGTGACGATGCCATGCCGGTCCGCATCCGTATCGTTGGCGAATGCCACCTGGAACTGATCTTTCAGCCCGACCAGCCTGGCCATAGCGTACGGACTCGAGCAATCCATGCGGATCCTGCCGTCGTGATCGACCGTCATGAAGGAAAATGTCGGATCAACCACCGGGTTGACCACAGTGATGTCCAGCCCGTAGGTCGCGTTGATCGGTTCCCAATAATGCCGCGCCGCTCCGCCCAGAGGATCTACTCCAAGCTTGAGATGGGCGTCGCGAACAGCATCCATGTCAACGACGTTCTTGAGATCGCGAACGTAAGGAAGGATGAAATCCTCCTGGTGCGTAGACGCGGCTTGCATTGCTTTGCTGGTCGGCACTCGCTTGACTCCCGCGTTCCCGGCTCGCAGCAATTCGTTCGCCCGGGTCTCGACCCAGTGGGTCACTTCCGTATCAGCCGGGCCGCCGTGGGTCGGGTTGTATTTGAAACCTCCATCCTCGGGCGGATTGTGCGAAGGCGTAACCACGATGCCGTCGGCGAGATGTTCCTTGCGACCCCGGTTGTAAACCAGTATGGCCCGCGAGATGACGGGGGTTGGGGTCACACCATCGTCTCGCTGGATGATCGTTTCTACACTGTTCGCCGCCAGTACCTCGAGAGCAGTGCGCTGTGCGGGTCCGGAAACAGCGTGAGTGTCTTTTCCGAGGTAGAGGGGACCATCTGTTCCCTCTTTGCGCCGGTAGTCGCAGATAGCCTGGGTAATGGCCAAGATGTGCGCTTCGTTGAACATGCCATGCAGGGGCGAACCGCGGTGTCCGCTTGTGCCGAAGCTGACTAGCTGGTTGGGATCGTGCAGGTCCGGCTGGCGCTGGTAGTATTCCTTCTCCAGGCGAGCCGGATCCACCAGCATCTCCTTAGGAGCAGGTTTGCCTGCCAGCGGCGAAATCTTCTCTCCGCTGGCCGCGACTACTAGGGAACGCGTGTCTAAGATACTGGGCATGGTTCCACCTTCCAGATTTCAGAGGCATATTGGGCAATGGCGCGGTCGGCCGAACTCACTGGAGACCTCTGATAGCTGTTTTCGATGAAATCGCCGGCATTTACGACTCAGAACCAACAATACCTCGACGACCAAACGCGCCAGACTTACGTGGCCACGTGGTGATCGTCATTCCACAGCCGGATGACCGGCTCGGAAGGATTATGCTCATAACCGAGGGCGCTCAGGCTCGCAGTGTTAAGCACAAAGTACTTGCCCGCAGCGGGCGCGAGCGCAAGCCAGCGCGCGGCCAAGACCCGGCTGAAGTGTCCGCTTGAGAAGAGCAAGACATTCCCCGCCGCCGCGCGGACGCGCCGGACTACGCGGTCCGCCCGCTCGCCTATCTGAGCTGGCGATTCGCCCCCCGGGCAGCCGTCCCGGAACAATTGCCAGTCTGGGCGTTGAGCGAGGATCTCGGCCGAGCGCAGCCCCTCGTATTGGCCGTAATCCCATTCCATCAGATCCGGGTCGGTCTCAGCCACGGACCCGAAGCCGGCCAGTTCGCAAGTTCGCTTGGCACGCTGCAGCGGACTCGTAAACACTTTGGCGAACGTCATGCCCTTCAAACGGTCCCCAAGGCGCCGCGCATTGCGCTCGCCTTGGGCGGTCAGCGGTAAATCGGTGCGACCGGTATGCTGACCCGAGACAGTCCAGGCCGTCTCGCCATGCCGTGCTATGTATACAGTCGGAAGTACTTCGCTCACGCAGTCGCCCTCATTCTTGGAGCATCCGAAGTTCCACCTGCGCGGAAGCACAAGGGGACGCTCACAGCCTAAATCGAACTACTTCGCGGAATCAGTAGCCGAGGAGGCGATCCGCACCTCTGCGCCGGTGTGGGGCGGAAATTTAGCACATTACAAGTGCTTCAAGCCTCCACCGGCATACCTGCTTTACTTGGACCGCTTTGAATCTGCCGGCTTTCTGCTCAAGATCGGGACTTCGTACGAATTACCCAATATGTCGTTGTACGTGATCGTTTTTTCTCCGACCGAAACTAAGATTTCCCTCCCGGCGACATAGTTCACGGTGCTCGTACCGAGCGGCGGCGTGTAGAGCACGGTGTACACTGTGTCGCCGACCTTCAGAGAGACTTCGTAGCTGGGCGCTTCGGAACTCGTGGCGCTTCCTGACTGATGAGGTTTGACGGCGGTGATCGTGCCCACCTGAAATTTAGACTTGGATTGACAAAGGGCGGGAAGAGTGGAGAAACAGATCAGAATCACACCTATCACTTTCAGCATGTCGCTCCTCTCACCGGCTACGGCTGCCTCCCCATCGGTGAGATGCATCTCGCGCCGGGATCGCCGTTAGGCGTTCAGGATTCCAAACTTAGCGCAGCGATGCATTAAAATCCACGGATGCCGATCCGTTGAAACCAAAACACTGGTGCCGGGAGGGGGAATCGAACCCCCAAGGGCCGAAGCCCGGCGGATTTTGAGTCCGCTGCGTCTGCCAGTTCCGCCATCCCGGCCAAGGAAGGCGATTAACAGGTTAGCACAGGGCAGCCGGGAAGACGGTCATTTCATGTCCACACGGGCGGCCCCATGGCTGAACTTCGCGAGTGCGTCGGACCTCAAATATGTCCTGCCCGCGGGATCGTCTTTCAGGTAGGCATCCCAGAAGGCCACCGTCTCCAGCTTCTCGCACTTGAACAGCATGCTTTGGTGGCCCGACCGGAAGAACGGACCAGCAAAGGTGAAGTGCGTGGCGCCTTTCAGCTCCACGTCGTACTTGTCGCCCGGAGGCCCTTTGTAGAAAGGCTGGCTGCGCCAGGTTGGGGTGCGTCGCTGCGTGCCGAAGTCAAGCGACCCATACATGAGGAGTGTCGGCAGATGCATGTTGTCCCAGGAGTGTGCAGTCAATCCCATCTCGCCTTCGCCCTGCGGCGACATGATGACCACCGCTTTCACGCGCGGGTCGGCGAAGCTGCGGGGCGTGCGCTCGCCCGGCATGGTGATGGTGGCTCCGCCGATCGCTTCCGCGGTGTAAGCGCCATAGGAGTGTCCGCCCACGCCGATGCGGCTGCGGTCGAGCTTGCCTTCGAGCTCGGGCACGCGCCTTTCGATCTCGCCTAGTGAGTCGATGACGAAGGAGATGTCCCTGGGCCGGCTCTCCCACAGCCTGGAATCGTTGAGCACCTTCATTAGTCCGCCGCGATAGCCGCTGTCGTCGCGCGAGTCGTCATGCGAGGGATGGATGCTCACGTAGCCGTAACTGGCCCAGTACTCGCCCAGCGCCCAGTAAGCTTCTTTCGAGGCGAACGCACCGTGAGAAAAAATGACGACGGGAAACGGTCCCGGGCCATCGGGATAGTAGATCTTTACGCGTACATCCTTGTGGCGCGCGGAATCGTGCAAAACGAGTTGACCGACGGTTCGCACCTTGTGCGGACCGGCCTCGGGACTGTAGCGCGCTGGCTCAACCGTCCAGCCTGCCACGGCCGCAATTCCCAGCACAGCGGCTACAATGCTCGTCGTGGGGCTCCGCATGCCGGTATTCCTCCCCTCCGATTATGCACACTAAGCATCGTCTAACTTCCGCGCGTCTTGTTGTCAGGGGGAGTACCGGTAGAGACGCAGGGCCTCTGCGTCTCTATGGGTTAGCGGGAAACGTGGTGCACAAGGCTGTATAGTTACTGCTTTTCGGGCGAGCCTGGGCCTCCCTCACCGTGCATGCCCATGTGTTCTTTGTGCCGGGCCTGCATCTCTGCGAACTTTGCCTTCTGCTCGTCGGTCAGCACAGCCTGGATTTTCTGTTGGGTGTCCTGATGAATCGCCTGAAACTTGGCACGGCGGTCCTGTTGCGACATCGATGTGTCTTGCTTCAGCGACGCCATTTGGTTCTTCTGGTCCTCGAGAATGGACTTGACCTTCGCCTGCTGATCGGTGGTTAGGCTGAGCGCCTTGGTCAGATGCTGCACCCGTTCTTCGACGCTGGGCATGCCGTGATGCATGCCTTGCCCTTCAGCCGTGGCGCCCGCTGGAGCGCTTTGGGCCAGTGCCGTCAGGCTCAGCGCCGCGAAGGCAAACGCTATCACCAGGAGTCCAACTAAATTCTTCTTCATTGTTTCTTTTTCTCCTTATAAAGCGGCGCGCCCGAAAAAACCGGCGGAGTGTCCTTGCCCGCAGTGCCCCCGGGTCTCGGGCGCGTCGCTCACTATTAGGAGCACACCCGCCGCGGTTATGTTGTGCTGTGCTAGGTAAAGTTTTGTAAAAGCGGACTTTGGCGGTGTGCTCCCCCGGACGTGGCGCCACACCTTGACCGGGGCAGACTACCCCGATACGCTGGCTTGCCTTTTCGAACTCCGGCGTACAAGGAGGGTCACAACATGGGCAGGCAACTCGACATCGCCACGCGACTGGTCCACGCGGGGGAACGACAGGTGCCGGCGGCGGTCCCGGTCGCGACGCCTATATATGCGTCCGTCACCTACACCTACGGTTCCATGGCAGAAGTGGACAAGGTCTTTGGCGGCGAGATGCACGGCTATGTCTATAGCCGCTATGCCAACCCGACGCTTACGGCGCTGGAGACCGCAGTGCATTCCCTTGAAGGCGGATTTGGCGCCAGCGCCTTCGGTTCCGGCATGGCGGCATTGCACGCTGCTTTGATGGCGTGCGACCTTGGCTCCGGCTGCACCGTGCTCGCATCCCAGGACCTCTACGGCGCCACCATCAACCTCTTGAACAACGTGTTCATGTCGTTCGGCGTCAGCACCATCATGGTCGATTACTCGGACCTCGACGCGCTCGCGGCGAAGGCACGCGAAGTACGGCCGCGCATCATGATCGCCGAGACGGTTTCCAATCCGCTGCTGAAGGTCTCCGACCTGGCGTGCTGCGCCGAGATCGCCCACGCCGTTGGCGGCAAGCTGATCGTGGACAACACCTTTGCCACCCCATATCTCTGCCACCCGTTCGAGCTCGGCGCCGATCTGGTGGTGCATAGCGCAACCAAGTATCTGGCCGGCCACGGTGACGTGATGGGCGGCATCGCCATCGCGAGGGAAGAGCCGCAACATAATGCGCTGCGTAGCATTATGAAGCTCGCCGGCGGCATCATGAGTCCCTACGATGCGCACGAGATCCTGCGCGGCCTGAAGACGCTGGCGCTGCGCGTCGAGCGCCAGTGCGCAAATGCGCGCGCCATCGCCGAGAAGCTTTCGCCTGATCGCCGGGTCGCACGTGTACATTATCCCGGCCTGGCCAGCGGCGATGCTCGACGGAAGCTAGAGCGCACCCTCCGCCCGAATTATGCCGGCGCTATGGTCGCGATCGAACTTGCCAACGACACCAAGGAAGGCGCATTCCGCTTTATGGACGCACTGCGGCTGGTGGTGCGTTCGACCAGCCTGGGGGATGTTTTTACCAGCGCGCTGCATCCCGCAACTGCTTCTCACCGCGACGTAGCGCCAGCACGGCGCCGCGCCCTCGGCATCAGCGATGGCCTGGTGCGGCTGTCGATCGGCATCGAGCATGTTGACGACATTCTCGCCGACCTCGAGCAGGCGCTCGAAGCCAGCGCGACGTAGCGCCGGCGTCTCGCCGGCCTCCGAAGTGCCGGATGGTGTTAGTCTGACGGAAATGTCCATCAGACGCATCTGCGTCTTCTGCGGCTCGAGCGTCGGTTCGCGACCGATGTATGTGGAAGCCGCCCGCGAACTTGGCCGTGCGCTGGCTCAGCGCGGCCTCGGCATTGTCTTCGGCGGAGGCAAAGTGGGACTGATGGGCGTGCTTGCTGATGCCGCGCTCGCGGCCAGAGGCGAAGCCATCGGCGTAATCCCGGAAGCCCTGGTGGCACGCGAGATCGCACACAACGGCCTCACCGAGTTGCGCGTGGTCCGCTCCATGCACGAACGCAAGACGCTCATGGCCGACCTCGCCGACGCCTTTATCGCTCTCCCCGGCGGCTTTGGAACTTTCGAAGAATTTTTGGAGGCGGTCACCTGGACCCAGCTTGGCATCCACAGAAAGCCCTGTGGCTTGCTCAACGTGGACGGCTACTACGACGCGCTGCTGGCGCTGCTCGACCGCGCCGTCTCAGATGGCTTCATCCGCGAGGCGAACCGGTCACTCGTGCTCGATGCACCAGACGTTCTCACGCTGCTTGAGAAGCTAGGGACCTTCCGTCCCGCCGCCGCCGAGTTGCGGATTGACAGCGCCGAGCGATAACGAAAAACGCAGGCAGCCTACTCGCTGCCTGCGCCCTGTGTCCCGTAAGACCGATTACTGCACATTGATAACGCGTCCCGCCACCAGAATCGGATTGCCGTTGCTGTCGCGAAGGAGCAAGCCAACCACACGCAGCTTCATCGACGGAGTGATCGCGCTCAGGCCGCTCACATTGATGAACTGCGTGAATTGGGTAGTCAGAACGTTCACCGGCGCTTGCAGCACATAGCCCCAGAAGCCATCGTTCTGCAATTGGAAGGTTCCGGTGTTGAGATTGACGGTTCCCGATACCAAATGCCCGTCAATACCCTGGCGGTGCAATACCACGCGGTCGGCATCCAGTGTTGGGGGATTGGAGCTGTTGTCCACCGTTCCACCCACGACCACCGCCTGTCCAAGCACCATCTTCGAGCTGTTGAACAAAAGCTGGGTAATAGGCAAGTTCAGGTGATAGACATCAAAAATGGTGGTGCTGCTGATCGCGACATTCGCCGTGTTTCCGATCGAGATCCCCGGCACGACCGGGATCTGATCGCGCACCAGCAGCGTCAGGCTCGTGGCAGCGCCGCTCGATGGGTCCGAATCAAGCACGATTCCTTCCACGAACTCGTGGTCCGTCGTGTAGCTCTCCACGTCGCTCGCCAGGATGCTGCCATCCTGCTGTGGCGTTCCCGCGACCTCCACTAATGCGCCTGTCGGCAAGCTGCCGAGGCCCGACGCCACGCCTTCAAAGTCGGTCTGGTTGTTCACGTCGATGGTGAACTGCCGACCGTCGGGGCGCTGCAGCACGAAGGAGGTAGACCCGACTGACACGACCGACCCCCGCAGTTCGTCAATCTCCCAATCTGGATCGTTCGGCACCTGCAACGCGCGGAAACTGATCATCGGGTTGACGCTCGTAATGTTGCCGTTCGTGTCGGTTACCAGCGAGTTGCGCAAGTCAAAGTGCATGGTGAGACCGCCCAGGCCATTGGCCGCAACCGTCATGTCGGGGTTCAGCGCCACGTTCAGCGTGAAGGTGGTCCCGCCCGCCGAAAAAGGCAGCATCTGCGTGCTCACTGATGGCGGCGGACCCAGGTTCAACACCGAGATCGTCGGATTCTCGATGACAATCTGCGCCACCGTGTAGGTCCCCGGAGGCACGGACTGCAATCCCAGGAGGGTACGCAATCCAACCCAGCGCGCGAAATCTACAGTCGTGGGTGCATTCAGGACCGACTGCGCTCCCGTTACCGTGCCGTTGCTTAGGCCGGTGCCCAAGGTGATGCTGTCAATGGTGACCACGAAGGAGAGCACGGAAGGAATGGGTGCATCCTGACCGGTGATGGAGACCATCCCATTCTGCTGGACAGTTGGGGAACTGGAGCCGCTGCTGCATCCATTGAGCGTGGCCAGAGTGAACAAGACAATAAGGAATAGACCAGAAGCCAGCCGCCGCATACATCCTCCCGGAAAATGTTTGGTAGCGCTGCAAGAGCCCGGGGGGAGCAGGTTGCCTATCGGGAACTCTCATTACGCTTGAACACGGTGCAGGTGAAAAGTTTCGGCGCGCGCAGCAATGTGGCGCACAGAGATCTGGAGTGGAGCACGCACAAGTAGCAGACGCTCAGTTTGACCTTTAGTAATCAATAAGTGCCATCCGTCTTCGGCGTGCAAAGTGCCGGGGGACTTGACGCCCCGCCGTCAATAGTCGATAGTGCTTTGTTTCCCCTATACGCTCGGGCGCGGCCAGGAGGACGCTGTCATGATACGTGACGACATTTTGCAGAAGTTCCCACAGCTGTTCGGCAGCAAAAGCGTGAACGGCCGAGAGGTCAACGTCGAACAAACCATCACTTCACTCACCCGCGAACTGCGTCCGGAGATCGAGGCCGCGCTGCACGCACGCCGGGCGTTGCTCGCGTCTCCGGAGCCTGTTCGGAAGAAATACGCCTGGCCCAAGTGGGATGATGCCTTTGAGGATCCGGTGAGCGGGCAGCCCTGGACGTTTCGCCAGATCGTGCAAGGGATGGTCGACAACTTTCTTGGCAGGGAGAGCAAGCTGCGCTGGCGTCTTAATGACGAAGTCCCCATCCCCAGGGACGCGCATCCTCTGGCCAATCCGGGTCTGGAACTCACCGGGCCGTGGCATCCCCTCGACATGGCCTTCAACGCCTTGAACAGTCCGGCGCCGGTGAACATGCCCGACTGGGAAGACGCTTCCCCGCCCCATTTCCAGCCCGATGGCACTCCCAAGAACCAGCCGATTGGGATTTTTGCCGCCCTGCAAAACGCCAAAGAGATTTTGGAAGGCCGCTGGGCGAACCGCGCGTATGAAGTGGTGAAGAAAGGACAGCAGCGAACGTACAGGATCAACAAGACGCCATCCGAGTGGCCGACCCGCTTCTGCCGCCCTCCGGGCAATCACGTGCACTTTGACTACATTACCGTCGACGGCGAACCTGCCCCCGGTCTGATCGCCATCACCACGTTGTGGACTTTCAACTACTACGACTTGCTCAAGCGCGCCGGCACCGGGGTGTACTACTACATTCCGAAGGTTCAGACTCCTCAGGAGGCGCTCATCCTGGAAAAGCTGCTGTCACGCCTGGAGGGCATGATCGGTGTGCCGGCCGGCACCATCAAGATCAAGATTCTCTACGAGGAGGGTAATGCGGGACGCTCCCTGGCAGCGATTGCCTGGGTGTTGCGGCGTCGGCTGCTGGGGACGAACGTCGGCCGCTGGGACTACACGGGAAGCATCATTGAGATGTGGAAGGACGATCCCAAGGGTGTCTTCCCGGATCCGCAGACGGTCGGCATGGCCGTTCCCACCATGATCGCCTATCAGCGTTACAACGCGCTGCTGATGCTCATGGCCGGCATGAAGAACGGCGAGCTTAGCCAGGGTGCTCCCATTGGCGGAATGGCCGCAGTCATGATCTATCAGCCCAGCGACCCCTATGGCCGCTCGCGGTACAACCCGGTTGCCCTGCGCGCGATTGTAGTGGACAAGCTGCGCGAGCGTCTGCTGGGCCTGATGTTTGTGCCTGATGGGCCACTGCCCGCCGCGCAACAGGTCACTCTCGACGACATCCTTGCCGGCCGAGTCAAGGGACGACTCTACGACGCCTATCGGCAAAGCTGGGTCGCGAGCCCCGAACCTGCCTACGTGGCCGCCGGCAACGCGCCCCTGCGGGCCCAGGTGAGCGAACTGCAGAAGATCCTCGATGCGCCGCTCGAAACCGCGGATGTAAAAGGCAAACCCGTGCCCACGGTCCCCAGTGGTCTCAGCGATGCGGAGCGGACTCTGCTGCAATCCCGCGGCTTGCTGAATGCGCAGGGCAGGATCGCACCCCGGGTCATAACCAAGGACTCCGTGGACGCGCCGGAGAAAGTCTTCACGCAAGAACTCTGGGACGACATCTACAGCGTGCCCAAGGGTGACATCACCATTGAGCACATCCAGCACTCCTTCTACATGGCGGCGAACTACGGTTTCCAGATCCTCAACGGCAACTTCGCCGCCGCCATTGACGACTACGAACTCAAGCAGCGCTTCATGAATGACCTGGCCACCTACCGGATCAATGTGTCGTGGCTGTGGACCCTGGCCCGTCACCAGGCGGCCATCACCAAGGACGGCTACTTCAAACGGTCGGCGCTCACTGAGGATGGAGTCGAGCTCGCGGCCAACGCCGAACCGGTCAAGGCCGGGACTCGCTTCACTCGCGAAATGTTCGACAAAGTGTGGAACTATCACAACGAGTGGACTTCAGAGTTCTTCGCCGAGCTGGACCGCCGCCACGATCCCGGACGCTTTGATCGCAGCAAAGCGCCCGTCATCATGGAGCTCTTGAAACGGCAGTTGCTGTGTCCGCGTTACATCCAGCACAGCGCCCGGGTGCTGTTCGTCATGGGCCAGGCGAATCCGCAGGAGCGTGCGCAAATCATGGACGCGATCTTCGATCTTTCCCGCGGGGAGATCGTCAAGCGCGTTCAAGCAGGAAAATTGAGTAAAGCGGCCCTGGACGCGCACGATTACATCTATGACATCTTCGAGGAGAAGCAGCACTCGGCAGTGAGATCACTTGGGAAGCAGTCCGCCTAACGTGAGTTGTAGAGACGCAGCATGGCTGCGTCTCTACAATTCCAGGATCCTTTTACTTGCCGAAATTCGCAACCCTTGAGTTGCGCCCCACCCCCGCCTATGTTAGCTTCCGCGAGGGGTTCATCTTTGACTTAGACGGAGGAAGCATGGGTCCGGGTGTGATTGTCCTCCTCATTGTTCTGGCCGCGGTCATCTTGATCGCGCTCATGTACAACGGCCTCGTGCAGCTACGTGTGCGCGGAGATTCGGCCTGGTCCGACATCGACGTGCAGCTCAAGCGGCGCCACGACCTGATCCCCAATCTGGTGGAGACCGTCAAAGGGTACGCCGCCCACGAAAAAGGCGTGTTCGAGAACGTCGCTAAGGCCCGCTCCATGGCGATTTCGGCGACCAGTCCTGAACAGGCCGGCCAGGCCGAAGGCATGCTCACGCAGGCGCTGCGCGGCTTGTTCGCGGTTGCCGAAAACTATCCTCAGCTCCAGGCCTCGCAGGAGTTCACTCAACTCCAGGGCTCCCTGAACCAGATGGAGGATTCCATCCAGAACGCGCGCCGCTACTACAACGCGGTGGTGCGCGACCTGAACACCCGCATCCAGAGCTTTCCCAGCAATATCATCGCCGGCATGTTCGGCTTCCAGCAGAAACAGTTCTTCCAGGTAGAAGCACCGGCCGACCGCGAGGCCGTAGCCGTCAAGTTCTGAATCATGCTGCGCCGCGCCAGACCGGCCTTGTGGGCGCCGAAGCTCGTGCTCGGCGTGGCAACGCTTCTGACACTAACGCTGCCCGCCTGCGCGCGCAGTTGGCGCATCGCCAACTTTCAGGCCACCATCGACGTTCACCAGGACGGCTCCGCTTTCGTCACCGAGCGCATCACGGCCGTGTTCACCGGCTCTTACCAGGGTATCTACCGCACGATCCCGATCGAATATCCCGGGCCGCACGGCGCCAACTACACGCTGTTCGTGGACGTGATAGGTGTGAAGGACGCGGACAGCGGCCAGGCGCTCAGATACGAACTGCACCGCCAGGGCCATTATCGGCAGATCAAGATCTATGTTCCCGGCGCGATGAACACCGACAAGACGGTTGAAATCAACTACCAGGTCAAGAACGCCACCCGCTTCTTTCCCGATCACGACGAGTTCTACTGGAACGTGACCGGCAACGACTGGCCCGTTCCCATTGATCATGCCTCCGCCCTGCTGATGTTTCCGCAAGATGCGGTGGGACAGATCCGCGCCCAGGGGTTCACCGGCATTTACGGCTCCCGCCAGCAGGAAGTCAGCTCCGAGGTCCGCGACGCCGCCGCCAGCTTCGAGACCACCAATCCTCTGCCCATGCGCGCCGGTGTTACCGCCGATGTCTTCATCCCTAAGGGCATCCTGCGCGAGCCCGGCCAACTGACGCAGATCGCCTGGTTCGTGCAGAGCAACCCGGTAGTGCTGCTGCCGGTGATCGTCTTCGCGGTGATGTTCGGCTTGTGGTACACGGTGGGCCGCGATCCCGACCCCGGCATGTCCGTGGCGCCCATGTACGAACCGCCGAAGGACATGACCCCCGCGGAGTGCGGCACCCTGGTCGACGATGCCGTCAAGCCGCGCGACATCACCTGCACGCTGGTGGACCTGGCCGTCAAGGGCTACATCAAGATCGAGGAGGTGCAGGAGCCGCATTTCCTGTTCAGCGGCCGCGACTACATCTTTCACCTGCTCAAGCCGCGCTCGGAGTGGACGCAACTGGCCGCGCACGAGAAAGTCATGCTCGAAAACCTTTACAGCGGCGGAGGCGAAACCACCACTCTTTCCGCCCTCAAGAACCACTTCTACACCGCCCTTCCTACCCTCAAGGACGACGTCATCTACGAGCTCAAGCAGAAGGGCATGTACACGGTGGATCCGGAATCGGCACATGCATACCTGATCGGCACGGTGGTGGCGCTGGTGGTCGCGCTCCTGCTCCTGAACCACTTCGGACATTTTCCCCTGCTGCAGTCAGGCGCCTGGAGCGTCGCGGCAGTCATCGTCTCGGGGTTGATCGTGTATCTGTTCGGACGCCAGATGACGGCCAGGAGCCTGAAGGGCGCGCGCACCTATGTCCAAATCCTCGGCTTCGAAGAGTTCATGAACCGCGTGGACAAGGACCGCCTGAAACAGATGCCGCCAGATACCTTTGAAAAGTATCTGCCCTATGCCATGGCGCTGGGCGTGGAGCATCGCTGGGCGCAGGCTTTCGCGGGAATCATCCAGAACCCGCCAAGCTGGTACAGCGGCCCTACCCCGGTCGGCTACGCGTTCAATCCCATTCTCTTCACTAACAACATGAACTACATGTCGAGCCAGGCGCACGATGTGTTCGTCTCTGCCCCGCGCTCCAGTTCCAGCGGCTCCGGCTGGACGGGTGGCGGATTCTCCAGCGGCGGAGGTTTCTCCGGCGGCGGCTTCGGTGGCGGCGGTGGCGGCGCATTCTGACCGGCGGGAAAACCAGGCCCCAAAGCCGACTGACCAGCCCTGAGAAGCACCCACCTGGCGTGACTGCGCAGGTTCGGGCGCGGGTGCGGGAGGTCATGCTCCTACTGTCCCAGCGCGGGTTTTCATGGTATAAACCAGACACCGCTCCCCTAATGACGACCGCAGCCAAGACGCTGGGGCCCAGTAACACAGGAGGCACGGTGCACGACGCACGGACCGGACAACGCTTCCCCCTGCAGTTACCCATCACGATTTCGGAAGAACAGTCCCCGCGCAAGCACCAGGGCACAACAGCCAACGTAAGCGCCGCAGGCGTTTACGTGCGAGCGGAAACGCCGTTGAAGGTGGGCTCCAAGATCAGCTTCGACATCCTGCTGCCAGGCAAGGTGCTGGGCACCAAGCGCGACGTGAAAGTCCGCTGCAGCGGGCGTGTAGTGCGGGCCGAATCCAGTCACCGGGTTCCCAGAACGAAACAAGCCTCTGCCCGCGAAAAGCGTGGCATGGCTTGCGTAATCGATCAATATCGGTTTATCCGTAATTAACGTGGAGTAGCATGCTCAAGATTATTTTGGCGGATAACCAGGCGATTTTCCGGGCGGGTGCAGCCAAGGTGCTGGCCGTCGAGGACGAAGTGCGGGTCATGGCGCAGGCGCAGTCGGCCGAGCAGATGATGATGGCGCTGGAGAAATTCCGTCCTAACCTGCTCATCTTCGCTGCCGCCCTTCAGCCCGACCTCAAGGCCATCACCGTGCAGGCCGCGCGCAGCAAGACCCGGCTGGTGGTCATCGCCGAGAACGGCGAGCAGCCTGCGCGCTATCTGGGCGCGGGCATGCATGGCATGGTATACCGCAACATCGGCGGCCAGGCCCTGGTGGACTGCGTCCACAAGGTAGCGCACGGCGAAACCTGGGTGCAGGACATGCGCGCCCCAAGCGAGATCGTCAGCGAAAACGACTTCGTCGGCGCCCGTGTGCGCGACCGCCTCACCCCCAAGGAGCTGCGCATCGTCGCCCTCATCGTCCAGGGCTTCAAGAACAAGGAGATCGCCAAGCAGCTCGGCACCACCGAACAGGTCATCAAGAACTATCTGCGCAACGTGTACGACAAGATCGGCGTCTCCGACCGCCTGGAGCTGGCGCTCTTTACCGTGCACCACAGAATCCTGGCGGAGGCCGCCGCTGCTACCGCTGCTGCCCATGGCACGCCCACCCCTCCGGCGCCGTCCGAGGCTCGCCCCAGTTAAAGGGCATCTCTTGACTGTGGGCTGTTTAGGGCTTACCGGCGGCGTGAAACTCGCTTGTCTCCCTTCAGAAGTTGGTTGACGATGGTCACCAGCTCTTCCGGGTTCACCGGCTTTTCCAGATACAGGTCGGCCACTGGCTCAGACTGGAAGGCCTCAGCAACATAGCCTGAGACCACGACCACTGGCATAGCAGACTGCCTCTTAGCCGCCGCGACAACGCC
>Ga0187778_10000136_pt1 | contig 48266 bp, 41 predicted proteins | sample 1015_Q2_SP5_20_M_FD_132418 | JGI IMG/M metagenome (GOLD analysis project Ga0187778, IMG submission 132418) | Tropical peat soil microbial communities from peatlands in Department of Meta, Colombia - 1015_Q2_SP5_20_MG | ecosystem: Environmental > Terrestrial > Soil > Wetlands > Peat | place...
CGGTCTGCCGCTCTGTGACCAGCTTGGCCAGCCCGAAATCGAGAATCTTGGCTTGTCCCCGGGGAGTAATCAGAATATTCCCCGGCTTGATGTCGCGGTGAATTACGCCTTTCGAGTGGGCCGCGTCGAGCGCATCCGCCACTTGAATGCCGATCTCGAGTATCTCTTGCAAATCCGGGCGATGCCGCGCCAAGTAGCGGTCCAGCGGTTCGCCTTCAATCAGCTCCATGGCGATAAAATATTCGCCGTCCGCTTCACCGATTTCATAAATCGTGCAAATGTTGGGATGATTCAGGGAAGAGGCGGTGCGTGCTTCCAGTTTGAACCGCTCCAGCGCCTGCTGGTGTTTTGCCAGATCCGACGACAGGAATTTCAGCGCGACGCGCCGCCCCAGTTGCACGTCTTGAGCGATCCACACGGTTCCCATTCCGCCGGAGCCGAGGCGCTCGAGCACTTGATAATGGGAAATCTGGCGGATGAGCGCACCTCGCGGTCCTTGGGACTATAGCCACGCTCCAACAAGCTCGTCAATCGCATCCAAAAAGGCTCTACAGAATTGTCCGAGCACTGCCCCGGAGCAAGTGGCCTCGCTGGCGGCCTACTTTTCGGGAAGGCGGTTCAGCACGAAATCGGAAACGCGCTGGGCTGCGGGCGGGTCGAGGTTGGCCAGCACCGCAACGACGAAGCCCGCCTGCGGACAAATCTCCAGATCCCCATTCATTCCTGGCGCGCCACCGCCGTGTCCAAAGCAATGCATCCCGCCGAACGACCTCTCGCCAAAACCGTAGCCGTATTTCCCACCACCCCCGGTTTCTACCTTGCCCGTTGTCAGCAGTTCCGTGTGCTCAGCATCCAGCAACTTGTGGTTTTGGATTGCATTCGCGAACCGCAGCAAATCTTCGACCGTCGAGTAGCCGCCCCCCGCCGAAGTGCCGCGATAGGGCAGTGTGTCCGTGTTGGGCAGCCAAGCGTCCGGAGCTGGAGCTGCGGAGTCTCCAGGGCCTGGCTGCTCACGGAACCGGGTGTAGCCGACCGAGCGCCCCGCCACGGCTTGGTCTTCCGGAAGCGAAGCCGTCAACGTCATTCCCGCCGGCTTGTAGACGTGCTCGGCGACGTAGTCGTAGTAACTCTGCCCGCTGACCTTTTCAATCAAAACGCCGAGCAGCAGAAATCCGTAGTTGCTGTAGGCCCACTTGCTGCCTGGCTCAAATTCAACACCGCGCTGGCCATACAGCTTCACGTAATCCTGCAACGTGCGCAGCTCCAGCCGGTGCTTGTCGAACTCCGGCCCGAAGAAATCGCCCGTGCCGCCGGTGTGCGTCAGCAAATGGTGGATCGTCACTTTCGATGCGAGGTCCTTGTTCGGATAGTCGGTTAGGTACTTCCCAAGCGGATCGGTGAGTTTGATTTTCCCGGCTTGCGCCAGTTGCAGCACGGACACCGCGGTGAACATCTTGTTCATGGACCCAATACGGAATTGCGTGTCAAGCCGGTTTGGACTTTTCTTGTCCCGGTCCGCAAGACCGTATGCTCCCGTGAAGACCGGCTTGCCGTCTTTGGCCACCAGCACTGCGCCCGCAAAATGATCCGCAGCAACCTGCTTCTCGATCTCCACGCGAAGCGCCGCCAGCGCGGGATCCTGGCTCATTCGTGGCAGTGCAAATTCCGCGGGAATCGGGATCTGATTGAGATCAAATTTTGTGATGTGGTGCGGTTCCGCAGCCTCAACGTCGATCGCAAAGCGCGCGAACGTATCCGATTCGCGCTCCTTGACCACCCCGCTGAAATGCGTGGCTGTGGATTCTTCCGCTTTCTTGAACACGAATCCGCCCGTCATCCGTCGGAATCCTATTTCCCCGTCGATATCCCCGGCTCGATCGGGTTGGTTCTTCTGCAGAAATTCGAGCATCTTCGCCCGGTCGCCGGAATTAAAGACCTCCAGCCAAGCCGCGAACTGGTGCGCCGCGGGCGTATCGGGATACTGAGTTTGCGGAACTCGTGGCGTTGCGGACGCAAGCGACACCGACAGCAATACGATTACAAATAGTTTGAGTTTCATCCTGACCCTCTCAGACACTCTGACGTGCGAGCCGGGGAATTGGTTCTCAGCGCCGCCACAGCCTACGCTAGCGGCGGGAAAACGACCAGTGTCTCCTTCAGGAGGTAGTAACCGCGGTTTGGATTGCGGCAGACGCAGCCAACGAGCGGAGGGACTCGTTGTACGGCGCGCGCGCCACGCCACGCTCAGTGAAGATCGCCGCAATATAGCGAGCTGGCGTCACGTCGAACGCGGGATGCGCGGCGTGTACATCCGGAGCGATACGAACCCCGTTTATGTGCGTCACTTCGGCGGCGGAGCGCTCTTCGATGGGAATATGGTCGCCATCCGGAATCGACAAATCGAACGTAGAAACCGGCGCGGCAATATAAAACGGCACATTATTCTCTTTGGCGAGAACCGCGATTTGATACGTCCCGATTTTGTTGGCGGTGTCGCCGTTGGCCGCGACGCGATCCGCACCGGTGACGATAGCGCCAACCTTCCCGGATTTCAGGAAGTGGCCCACCATGTTATCCGTAATCAGCGTCAGCGGAATTCCGCCTTTGTGCAGCTCCCACGCTGTGAGTCGCGCTCCCTGCAAATACGGCCGCGTTTCGGGGACCAAGACGTGCAGCTTGTGCCCCTGCTCAAACGCTACTCGGATCACGCCGAGCGCCGTGCCGATGCCGGCTGTGGCTAGCGCGCCGGCGTTGCACTGTGTCATCACGTGGCCTTCGCGCGGCATCAGTTCCGCTCCGTACCGGCCAATTGCTTCGTCCGTCGCGCGCTTCTCCAGGTGAATCTGCCGCGCTTCCTCCACCATTTCTGCCTTGATTTTCGCGAGGTCCGAACTGTCAGCGGTCAATTCATCGAAGCGCTTCTTCATCCGCTCCAGCGCCCAAAATAAATCGACCGCCGTCGGCCGAGTTTTTGCAAGGACGCTGCAAATTTCTGCAAACTCGGTTCTCAGTTCCTTCGCGGAATTGGCTTTGGAATGCAGCACGCCCAACGCCGCGCCCATCGCCGCGGCAACCCCGATGGCCGGCGCTCCGCGAATCACCATTTCGCGAATGGCCGTCGCCACTTCCCGGTAATCCGTGTACGTGTGCGAAATTTCCTCGCCGGGAAGGCGCCGCTGGTCCAGCATCACCACGCCGCGTTCCGTCCATTCGATGGGTTGTGCTACGTACATTCCTTCAATGGCCTCGTGAGACTCAATCGGATTTATCCATTGTAGCGGGAGAGTCTGAAGAAGACGAATTCCTCAGGGTTTCGGGGGCATCTGCGTGAATCCCTTGGTGGCGATAAAACCGATCAGCGTCGCGATCGCGATCGTCGAGTTGTATCCCAGATGGAGCAAGTAGCTCGCATACACCGTCCCGCTTCGCGCCCGAACATACGTGAATACGATTCCAACACCGATGAGCGTAAGAACCAGGCTCACGCTCCATCCGAGTTGGTAGCCGTGAACCACGCCGAAGAGCACTCCTGTCAAAACGATGCTGGTTCCCACACCCTGGCGCACCGCAGCGGTAGATTCCACGCCGAACGACGAAGCAATCGAGGAAGTCAGTCGCACTACCAACGGGTATAGGTAACCCCGGAAAAGCGTCTCTTCCACCAGCGGCGCGAAAAGCACAGCCATAGCCATAAACAAGAGCATTGTCGTGCGATGCTTGAAAAGCTCCTCGATTGGCGCGTTCTCCGGCGCCTGGGTCTTCGAATTCACCACGAATACGCCGATGGAAAGCGCGCATCCCAGGAACAGATACGGCCACGGCTTTCGAACAACGCCCGGCTCGCGCGAAGGTAGCGTTCTCCAGCCAAGCGACCGCCAAAACGGCGCGCTCGGCAGCAACGCAATGGTTACGTAAAGAAAGAAAATCAGCGACGCTTCCCAGATGATCATGCTGCCAATGGCGAAAAACGGCTTCGAGAACACAAATTGCTCGAATTCGTGTTTGTTCGCGAAATGCCGGTTTGCCGGCAGGTAGTAGATGGCAAATGCCACCTGCACGAGCACCAAGCTGATGAACCCGAAGAGCGTGAAAACCAGCAAGTGCACCCAGGACCAGCTGATCCGCAAATCCTCCGGCAACTTCAAACTGGGAAGATGAGCCGCCGCGGGATTCACCGCCACATACGAAATCGGGTCCCCGGAAAGCGGAGGCTCTGCGAGCCCCCGCGGCTGGGGCGTGGCCCCGGCCGAACTCTCTTCCGGGCCAGCGCCCGCATCTGCCGCCGGGGGCTTTCCCGAATTTTCGTCTAGGAAACTCATCCTCTTCCTTTGCGCGGCTTTTTTGGCCAGCCTGCGGCCAGCGCCGCGGCCACCAGCGGCAAGAGCAGCTCGTGATGGCCGGTAATGGCAAATCCGCGGGATTCCGGTCCGCGGCGCCCGCGTCCGGATGCGGTGGGACGCTTCACTACATTTTGCAACGGCCGGTAGTGCTGAATAAAGTCGAAGTTCGCCGTGGTAATGGGGCGAAGCGGCACTCCCAGATTGCGCACCACGGAGACGGCTTTCAGAAAAACCTCCGGCAGCACCACCGCCGAACCCCAGTTCAAATACACGCCGCCTGGATGCATACGATCCACAAGTGCGGAAAACAGCAGGAAATCGCGATGAGTGGCGTAGCCCAGAGCCGCGCCATCCGCCGAAGGGTGCATGTGGGGAATATCCGTGCCAATGGCGATATGCACGGTCACCGGTATGCGCAGCTTGTACGCAGCAACGAGAACGCTCGATGCCGCATGCGGCACTTCGATGATTCCGCTGTTCAGGAATTGTCCGGCCGCCTCGCCGTAGCCGATGCGAACGCGATGCGCCAGTTTGGCGATGTCGTTCAGGTATCTTCCGGTTTCTTCCGCCATGCCGAACTGGCCTACGCTCAGGCTGGCTTCGACTTCTTCGGAAGTATTGCCTGCAAGCGCAATCTCAAAATCGTGAATGAGCGCTGCTCCGTTCATCGCGACCCCAGAAACGAAGCCGCGCCGCATCAAGTCGATCAGAACCGGGCCGAGCCCGACCTTGATGACGTGCCCGCCCATTCCCCAGAGAATGGCTGCGCCTTGCTTTCGCGCCGCATGAACATTAGCCAGCAGCGCGCGCAAATCTTCCGCAGCCAGAATGTGCGGCAGCGAATCGAGAAATTTTGTGAGCGAAGTTTTTGCGGCAGGAGGCTTCGCAAATTCCTGTGTGCTGACTTTGCTCTTCCGCGACGCCAGCGGATAAGTGTGCACGCCACCAAGTGTCAGCGGCTGGATCGAATAGACGCTCATCGTAGACGTTTCACTCTACGAAGAAGCAAGTCGAACCGCAAGTGAGGCGGATGTAACAAATCGAGTCCTAGCGAAACTTTCTTCCTATTTCCCACGATCGATTCCACCATTGGAATTGCCGTTTGAGCCGAGGACGCGGGCGAGGACTTGCCCCGTGTAAGATTTTTTCGTACGTGCGACCTGCTCGGGAGGGCCTTGTGCCACGATGCGTCCGCCCCCTTCCCCGCCTTCAGGGCCCAAATCGATGATCCAGTCCGCCTGCTTGATGACATCAAGTTGGTGCTCGATGATCAGCACTGTGTTTCCCAAATCGACGAGCCGCTGCAAGACGTCCAGCAGTTTGCGCACATCGTCGAAATGCAAGCCGGTTGTGGGCTCATCCAGAATGTAGAGCGTGCGGCCAGTCTGCCGCTTGGAAAGCTCGCGCGCCAGCTTGATGCGCTGCGCTTCGCCGCCGGAAAGCGTGGTTGCGGACTGCCCCAGCGTGACGTATCCAAGCCCAACCTCGACCAGCGTCGAGAGTTTTTGCTGAATCTGGGGAATGTTTTCCAGAAGCTTCAGCGCATCCGTCGATGGCAGATTCAAAATGTCGCTGATCGAGTGGCGCTTGTAGCGCACTGCCAGCGTTTCCGAATTGTAGCGGCGCCCCCGGCACACTTCGCACATCACGTAAACGTCGGGCAGAAAATTCATTTCAATGCGCCGCAATCCGTCGCCCTGGCACGCTTCGCAGCGCCCGCCTTTCACGTTGAAGCTGAAGCGTCCCGGGCGGTAGCCGCGCTCGCGCGATTCGGGCAGCATGGCAAACAAATCGCGGATGGGCGCGAACACGCCGGTGTACGTCGCGGGGTTCGATCGCGGCGTGCGGCCAATGGGCGCCTGGTCAATCTCGATGACTTTGTCGATGTGCTCGATGCCTAGAATCATGCGATGCGCGCCGGGCGCTTCGGCGGAGCGGTAGAGTTTCTGTGCGAGCGCGCGATAGAGAATGTCGTTGACCAGTGTCGATTTGCCCGAGCCGGAAACTCCGGTGACGACCGTGAAAAGACCGAGGGGAATCGACACGTCGACGTCCTTCAGATTGTTCGCGCGCGCCCCTAGAATCTGAATGACTTTTCCGTTGGGATTGCGACGCTTTTCGGGCACTGCAATTTTTGTCGCGCCGCTGAGATATTGGCCGGTGAGCGACGCCGCAGTGGCTTCGATTTGCTCCGGCTTGCCCTGCGCGACAAGATACCCGCCGGCGTTGCCCGCGCCGGGGCCAAGGTCCACGACGAAATCGGCTCGGCGGATGGTGTCTTCGTCGTGTTCGACGACCAGCACGGTGTTGCCCAGATTGCGCAGATGTTCGAGCGAACCAAGCAGCCGCGCATTGTCGCGCGCGTGCAACCCGATGCTTGGCTCGTCGAGAACATAGAGAACACCACGCAGCCGCGAGCCGATCTGTGTGGCCAGGCGGATGCGCTGCGCTTCGCCCCCGGAAAGCGTTGCAGCCGAACGGTCAAGGCTCAGATATCCGAGGCCGACGGCGAGCAGAAAATCGAGCCGCTCGGAAACCTCTTCAAGCGGCCGCGCGGCGATTTCTTTCTGCCGTTCGCTGAGCAGCGCGAGCATTTTGTCAACGGCGGGACGCGCCGCGCTCAGCGAAAGCGCGGTGAAATCGGCGATGGACCATCCGGCGAGCTTCACGGCGAGCGACTCCGGGCGCAAGCGCTTGCCGTGGCAAACGCTGCAAACCGTCGCGGACATGTACTGCGTCATCCACTCGCGATATGTGTCGGAATTGGACTCTTCGAAATTCCGCTCGAGAAACTTCAGAATGCCCGAGAAACGAAAGCCTTTTTCGCTCTTGGCTTTTCTGGCCGAGGTGCCGTTTTCTCCGCCGTCGCGGCCATTTGATGGCGGATAACCGTACAACAGCATGTTCTGAACGCGAGTTGGATATTTCTCGAACGGCGTATCGAGCGTGAAGCCGTGTGCGTACGCGCCGAGCTCCAACGTGCGCTTCAGAATCGCCGAACCCGAGCCTGGGCCGAGCCCGCCATCGAAAAGCGGCCGCGACCAATCCGTAATGATTTTCGATGGATCGAAATCGTATTTCGAACCGAGCCCGTGGCACGCCGTGCATGCTCCGTACGGCGAATTGAAACTGAACGAGCGCGGCTCAAGCACCGGAACCGAAATCCCGCAATCCGGGCACGCCAGCTTTTCCGAAAACGTGTGCTCTTTGCCTCCGACGATCGCCACAGTGACAAGGCCGCTTGCCAGCTTCAATGCTGTCGCGATGGATTGCTCGAGCCGGTCCGCGATGCCTTGCTTGACGAGCAGTCGGTCCACCACGATTTCGATGGTGTGGTTTTTGCGCTTGTCGAGCGCCGGAACATCGTCGAGAGGAACGAGCTCGCCGTCGATGCGCGCGCGAACGTATCCATCCTGCGCGAACTTTTCCAGTTCCTTGCGATACGCGCCCTTTCGCCCGCGGACGATGGGCGCGAGGATCATGATTCTGTCGTCAGGCTTGCACAGCTCGCCGTGCAGAATCGCCTGGACGATTTGCTCGCTGGACTGCCGCGTAATCGGATGGCCACAATTCGGGCAGTGCGGCACACCGACCGAAGCGTAGACCACGCGAAGATAATCGTATATTTCAGTAATGGTACCGACGGTGGAGCGCGGCGAACGCGTCGTGGTTTTTTGCTCGATAGCGATCGAAGGCGAAAGCCCTTCGATCACGTCGACCTCGGGCCGCTCCATCTGGTCGAGGAACTGCCGCGCGTAGGCAGATAGCGATTCCACGTAGCGGCGCTGGCCTTCCGCGTAGATGGTGTCAAACGCCAGCGAGGATTTGCCCGAGCCGGAGAGGCCGGTGATGACCGTCAAGGTGTTCCGGGGAATTTCGACGCTGATGTTTTTGAGGTTGTGCTGGCGCGCGCCCCGGATTACCAGTTTGGTCAGGCCCATGAGAAAAAAACGCTCCCTCCACAGGAGCCCCGGCACTCAGTGGCTACACTGAGCCCAAGTTAATCCATCACGATAGCAGGAGCTCGAGAACACGGTCAAGCAAAGCTGCGACTGATCAAGAATTTGCTGGTTCATAAAAGCTCGAGAAACTCCTCCACCCCCAGGCCGCACTGCTTGAGGATATCTCCAAGCGTGCCTTTGGCCAGCTCTGAGTGCATAGGGACCACCGTTTTCCAAGTCTTGTCGCCCACTTTCTTTTCGAGGGAAACGTGGCTGCCCTTCTGGCGCAATTCAGCGAAGCCGGCGCGTTTCAATGCCCTAACCACGCGCTGGCCCGAGACACTGGGCAGCTTTGGCATTTCAGCGAGAAACTTCGACTGTGGTCCAGAATTCAGGAGCTTCTGCCGCCCTTCCGTCGGGAGCACCCCAGGTTTCGAGATAAAGCTCGATAGCCTCGCGCAGATTGCCGCGGGCCGATTCGACGTCCTTACCTTGCGAAGTAACGCCTAGTTCGGGACAGCGCGCGACGTACCAGTCGACTTCCTTGGTGATGAGAGCAGAGAAACGGTAGTTCATAAAGTGATGCTAACGAAAGCTTTTACCTGAGGCAAGCGTTCGTCTGTCCTCATTTTCTCGCCCGAGCTCTCAGTTCCCTCTTACGCCAGCAATTTGGCTTAGAGAACGGAGCAGCGGGGCTTCGCGGCCGCGGGCCGACACTTTCTCCACCGACTCGATTTGGCCGTCGCGGACGAGCAGCACGCAATCGAAATTGTTGACCGTGGGGCAAACGTGGCGCGGCAGGAGATAGAGCGCTTTGCCAACCTGTGGCCCTGCCCCTTCTCCCGTGACGGCCATGGGCAGATGCTCTTCGCTGGGGGAGAGCGGCGTGAGCTCCGGATGGCCAACAACGACGCACGTGGGCACGCCGGCATCGGCGGACACAGCTTTGTGCCCGGCGTCGCAAGTGACGACGCCAGGGCGCGGATGGCTGACCACGCGCGTCAAGACAAGCACCGCTGGCCGCAAGCCGTATTCGACCGGGAGCTGCGCCAGGCTCGTCGCATCATTGTAGACAACGGTGCCCGGTGAGACGCGATGGACGAAACTGCGTCCGCGAAAGCCTTCGTAAGAAAGCGCGGCCGGTAGCGTTGGCGTTCCCGCCGTGATGACCTCGTGCACGTTCATTCCACCGCGCTCGATCGCACTCACAATTTGCAGCAAGGAATCGTAGCCGGCATGGGCGGCAGTAGTTCGTTCGCGCTCTTCGACGCCACCATACTGGCCGTCGTAGTAATGCAGTCCGCGGAAATCGAGTCCCGCGTCCCTAACCGCGCGCACGAGTTTCACAACGTATTCGCTGTGGCTCTGCTCGATTCCCGTGCGATTCATGCCGGGATTAATGTCGAGAAAGACGCCGACTGGGCTGCCTCGCCATTGCCGTACTTGCTCTTCGTTTTCGGCCAGAGCGGAAATACGCACATCCGGGAACTGGCCCGCGATTTCGTTTACGCGGCGCGCATTCGCACCCACAACGGGATAGGCGAGGAGCACATCCTTCGCGCCGCTGCGGCAAGCTTCGAGCAATTCCAGAGTGGTCGCACACTTGAAGTTACGGATGCTGCGCTCGGCCAGCAACCGCAGCGTGTAGCCCAACTTTGCGGTTTTCACGTGCACGCGCCAGCGATTCGCGTCACCGCCAAGCAGCTGTAAGGTCCGCGCAATGTTCCACTCAATGTTTTCCGGATAAACCACGAGCGCAGGAGTCAGTACATCTTCGATATCGGAGATGCGATATCGCTCGTCCCAGGGAAACTCGCTCACCATGGATTTCTGTGTTGCCACCGCGGCCTCAATGATCCTCTGAGAGTTGCTGCGACAGCACAACGAATTCCGACAATCCGTCAGTAGACTCGATCAAAAAAGGAGTCTTGGTGCTTATCCGAGCTACTTCGCGTCCGCCAGCGTCCTGCCACCGACTGAGCACAATGCATGCTACGGAACCCATTCGTGGATACGCACTAGTGGCGTCGAGCATCTCAGAACTGAAAATCGAAACCTTATCTACGAACGTCTGTTCGTGTCCCTCCGCATCAACGAACTTGCACTCTACCCAGCCGGGAAAACACTCGTCGACGAAGCGTACAATTTCAACTACTAAATTGTAAGTGGCAGGCGACATTTCACATTCCCGAGTAGGTTTGGCGCTTCAAGAACTGGCCGGAGCCGGGGAGGCCGACGAACTTTCCTAAGTCAATGACGGCTCGGCCACGGGAGATAACCGTTTTCGGCGCGCCTTTGATCTTGATGCCCTCGAACATGGAATAGTCCACGCGCATGTGATGCGTCTTGGCGCTGATAACTTCTTCGCGATTGGGATCGAAGAGAACGAGGTCGGCGTCCGAACCGACAGCGATGGTGCCTTTGCGGGGGTACAGTCCGAAAAGCTTTGCAGGCGCAGTGGAAACAAGCTGTACAAAACGGTTCGGCGAAAAATGTTTGCCGTGAACTCCGCCGGTGTAAACGAGGCTCAAGCGGTGCTCGATACCAGGACCGCCATTGGGAATTTTGGTGAAGTCATCTTTGCCAAGCTCCTTTTGTTCCTTGAAGCAGAACGGGCAATGGTCGGTGGAAACGACTTGCAACGTATCTTTCGCGAGGCCCTGCCAGAGTTTTTCCTGATGCCATTTTTCGCGAAGCGGCGGCGTGAAGACGTACTTGGCGCCCTCGAAGCCAGGCACATCCATGTTTTCGAGCGAGAGATACAAGTACTGCGGGCAAGTCTCGGCGTAAGCAGGAAGGCCGCGGTCGCGGGCTTCGCGGACTTTCTCGAGCGCGTCGTTGCAGGACAGATGCACGATGTAGACAGGCGCGCCGGCCATTTCGGCGAGAGCGATGGCGCGAGAGGTGGCTTCCGCTTCGGCAGTTGTGGGACGGGTGAGCGCGTGAAACTTCGGAGCGCGCTTTCCCTCGGCGAGCGCCTGCTGAACGATGACATCGATAGCGCCGCCGTTTTCCGCGTGCATGCAGATAAGACCGTTGTGCTTGGCTGCCTGGCGCATGGCCTTGAAAATGGTGGCGTCATCAAGCATGAAAACGCCGGGATACGCCATAAACAACTTGAAGCTGGTGACGCCATCGCGGATGAGATCGCCCATTTCCTCGAGTTGCGCAGAGCCGAGATCGGTGATGATGCAGTGGAAGGCATAGTCGGTGACGGCTTTGTCGTGCGCTTTTTTCATCCAGGTGTCGAAGGCCTGGCGCAACGACTGGCCTTTGTACTGGATAGCGAAGTCGATAAGCGTCGTGGTGCCGCCAAACGCCGCGGCGATGGTGCCGGTCTGGAAGTCGTCGGCGCTGGTGGTGCCGCCAAAGGGCATGTCGAGATGCGTGTGAACGTCGATGCCGCCAGGAATGAGCAGCATTCCGGTGGCGTCGATAACTTTTCCAGCGTCTTCCGTGGGAAGCTGCGCAGCGATGGCGCTAACTTTGTCGCCGCTGATGCCGACGTCGGCACGATAGGTGTCGGTAGCCGTGACGACCGTGGGGTTTTTGATGATGGTGTCAAAGGGCATGGAATTCCTCAGGACGAGACTATACACCAGCCGTGATTCGTGACTCGTGACTGGGGGAAGGATGAAAGTGGCGAGTGACGAGATAGCCTCGCGGGCGGAGCGCACGCATAGTGCGGGGCGGTGGTTTTTCTCAACATAGACTTGGCGGAGTGGACGAGCCTAATCCGAAGGTACCCCCACCCCGGGTGTTTTTTGTAAAGAGTGCGGAAGGGATTGAAAGCAAAGGAGATGCGAAATTCTAAAGTGCAAAAGAGTCGAGGGTTCTTTCTTGGTTGCCTCATATTATTGAATCTCGCCCAAGCAGAGCCGTGCGAGAAGGAAGAAAAGCGGCAGCAAGGCTGCCGCACTCCAAAACGAGACCTTTCGTTTGGTGCGCAGAGGTGATCTCATCGAGATGAGATGCGCTGAAGTTAAGCCAGGATCCCTCGCTGCGCTCGGGATGACACGCGGTGGCAGGGATATTGTTACGCCGGCCCCAGAGAGCGGAGTTGTTAGGAAGGGGATGAGCACTAATCAGTGCGTCGTCTTACCCGGACCCCAGAGGGCGCGGCCAGGTCTGGCGCCGGTGTGCTCGCCGTCTTTCAGGACCTGGACTCCGTTGACAAAGACGTGTTTGACGCCCACGGAATACTGCTGCGGCTTTTCATAAGTGGCCAGATCAGCGATGGTCTGGGGATCGAAGACCACCACATCGGCGAACATGCCTTCCTGAAGAAAGCCGCGATGGTCGAGCCCGAGATTCGTGGCCGGAAGCCCCGACAGTCGCCGGATCGCTTCGGTCAGCGAAATGACTTTTTCGTCGCGCACATATTTGCCCAGAAGTCGCGCAAAATTGCCGTAAGCCCGCGGGTGCGTCGATGATTTCAGGAACACGCCTTCGGGAGCCATCGAACTAGCGTCCGAACCGAAGGAAACCCAGGGCTGGCGAATCTGTTTTTTGACATTGTCCTCGTCCATCATGAAATAAACCGTCCCCACTCGGGAGTGATCTTCAAGGACCAGATCCATGACGGTTTCCTTGGGATCTTTTCCGCGCAGCCGGGCAACTTCGGCAAGGGTTTTTCCGGTGAGGGGTTTCAGCGCGTCAGATTTAAAGCCAACCAAAAGGATGCGCTCCGGCGAGCCGGACAGCAGATAGAGATTCTCCCATTCGCGCGAGGGAGTGCGCATTGCCTCGGCAATCTTCTTTCGCGTCTCGGGATCCTGGAGACGCTTGTAGGCCGCTTCGGGACCGCCATCGTAAACCCATGGCGGCATGCAGGAATTCAGCCCGGTCGAACCGGCTGTGTAGGTATACATGTCGGCGGTGATTTTCACGCCTTTTCTGCGGGCGTCTTCGATCATTGCCAGAACGCGATCCATCTTCGGCCAGTTTTCCTGGCCGGAAGCTTTGAGGTGATAGATTTCCGCGGGAAGCCCGGCCTCGCGGCTGATGCGAATCGTTTCCTGGACCGCTTCCTCGAGTTGATCCGCTTCGCTGCGAATGTGGGCGATGTATTTACCCTTGTATTTCGCCGCAACTTTGCACAGCTCAATCAGCTCATCCGTCTTGGCGAAGGTGGCCGGAGGGTAGATCAGCGCAGTGGTTACTCCAAGCGCGCCTGCTTCCATCTCCTGGCGCACCAACTGGCGCATTTTTTCGAGCTGTTCGGGAGCCGGCGGCTTGTCATCCAATCCGATGGCGTACTCGCGGAGCGTGGGAGCGCCAATGAAGGAAGCGACGTTCTGCGAGATACCATGCTTTTCAAGATAGGTGAGATATTCCGAGAGCGAAGTCCACACGATGTCGAATTTGAGATCGCCCTGCTGCGCGAGCCGACGCGCTTTCATCTCTTCCGTGAGGGGGCCCATCGAGCTCTCGCCGAAAATCTGCGTGGTGACGCCCTGCTTGAGTTCGCTCATCGAGCGTCCATCGATAATCAAAGAGGCCTCGGAGTGAGACAGCATGTTGATGAAGCCGGGAGCGACGGCGAGGCCGCCGGCATCCACGATGGTGGCCGCGCGAGCGTTCTTCAAATTGCCGACCGCAACGATGCGATCACCGCGGATGGCAATATCGACTTGGCGCGGCTCTCCGCCAGTGCCGTCGTAGACGGCGCCCCCCTTGATGAGCACGTCGAAGGAGGCGGTTTGCGATTGTGCTTGCGCGAAGCCGCTCCAGGAAAAGAAAAACAGGGCCGTGAGGCAAAGGATTCTATGAAGTCGCATCATCACTTTATTCTCTAGCCTCCCCGGTGCTTTCTCGTCTGGAGACGTTGAAAAAGTATCTCGCGCAACGGCGCTCGCTGGCGGCGAAGTTTAGCACCGAAGCCGTTTCCGCCGAAGCGATAGCATCATTGCGAAAGTCGTTGAGGCTAAGCCGGAAAGAGTGGAGTTAGAAAGCGGGCAATGGCGGCTTTGCGGGTAAGAGCAGGATTAGCAGAGCACCAACGATAATCATTGGAAGCGCAGCGGCCCACAGGTCGCTGTGCGGAATCACATTGCGAACTGCCTGCAATCCCATAACAGCACCGTGAACCAAGCTGGACCAAGCCGCGAAAGCAATAAGGCTGCGATGCGCGGGCGGGTTGCGTACTGCCAGCAACAGGAAGAATCCCAAAGTTGCCAGGACACTGCCCAGCATCTGGTCAAATGCCGGCTGATTCGGCGGCATCACACCACGGAAAAGAGGGAGCAGCGGAAAAACCCCGGCCAGGAAGAGCAATCCCACCAATACCAGCACGACTTTCAGCGCGCGTTCGCGGATCATGTCGTCCCTCCTGTTCTATTCCAAGATGATTACCACTTTTCCGCGAGCGTGCCCCTCTTCCAAGTAGCGTAGCGCATCAGCGACTTCGGTCAGGCTGTAGCGCCGGTCGATGACCGGCGTTACCTTTCCGGCCCTCATGAGGTTGCCCAGGGTGGCTAAGTCTTCTTTGTTTATGTTCGCCATGAACATGACGAATTTCTGGCTCACGAACTGGGAAAGCACAGGCGTGGCGATCGCATGAGTCAGAAAGAAGACGGCGGCGTCTTTGGGGGCTCCAGCGATAACGCACACGCCCTTGGGATTCAAAACGCGCCTGCATGCAGACAATGAAAGGTTCCCAACGTTGTCGAGAATCAAGTCGTAATGTTGCCCGCTTTGTGCGAAATCCTCCCTGGTGTAATCGATGACCCGATCTGCGCCGAGAAACCGGACCAGGTCGATATTTTTCGTACTGCATACGCCGGTCACATCGGCACCAAAGGACTTGGCGATCTGCACGGAGAAAGTACCCACGCCGCCCGCCGCGCCGTTGATCAAGACCTTCTGTCCCGGCTGAAGGTGTCCCTTGTCGCGAAGACCCTGCAAAGCGGTGAGCGCCGCCACAGGCACAGAGGCCGCTTGCTCAAAGGTTACGTTATCCGGCTTCCTGGCCAGTTTTGATTCGGAAGCGCAGGCATACTGCGCAAGCGCTCCATGGCACGAGCCGAAGACCTCGTCATCTGGCTTGAACTGCGTTACGTTCTTGCCGACCGCTTCCACCTGGCCAGCCACATCATGGCCGAGCCTGGCCGGTTGCATGTCCGTTGGTTTGCGCAGCCGGAACAATATGTGAAAAATGGACGGAACGCCTCTCATTAAGCGCCAGTCCAGTGGATTCACGGAAGCCGCGCGAACTTTGATCAAGACTTCGTCGTCCTTGGGAATGGGCTTTTCAACGTCAACGATTTGGACTACATCTGGAGGTCCGTATCTGGTGTAAATGGCGGCTTTCATTTTGGAGTCCTCCTCCGGGCTGGCTTGCTCCTTCGAGTGGTGAACTGTGGAGCCCCAGGAAGGAGCCAAAGGCGCGGCCACTCTTAACTGTCACACTTTGGGTTCGGTCGTGGCGGGGCCGCAGAAGCCTCCGAAGCGCTGGCGGGCCTTTTCGCGTTCTTCGGGCGTCATGTGTTCCCAGCGTTCGCGCATCCGCTCCCGCATTCTGTGCCGCATATTGGAACGGCCAGAGCCAAGAAAGCCATGGCCTCCAAACAGGATTCGGCAGAGAAGCAGCAGCCCGAGCGCCTGCCAAAACGTAATTTGGCGCCATTCGAACAAGTGCGGCATCAGCCAGTTCCATAGAAGCATCACGATTTCGCCGCCAACGAAAATAAATAGCGCAATTGCGAGGATCGCCAGCGGGGCGATGAAAAACCATTTCCTTCTCATGTTCATTTCCTCCTTTTCGTAAACTCCTCGTAGATGCTTCGCAGGCGCTCGCGCAGATGGAGTACGGCATAGCGCTTGCGCGAAAGCAGAGTGTTGATACTCACGCCGGTTTCGTCCGACAGCTCTTTGAAGCTGCGCCCATCAAGCTCGTGCGCGACGAAGACTTCCCTCTGCTCTTCCGGCAGTTCGCTGAGCGCAAATTCGAGTTCCTCGAGAAGCACGTTGCGGACGTAGAGCGCTTCTGGCCCGGCATCGGGTGATGGCAGCAGATCTTCGATCTGCAGCAGCTCGCCGTTTTCGTCGCTCATGGCCGCGTCACTGAAGGATTCCGGCCTCTTCTTGCGAAAGAGGTCGGTGATGCGATTGCGGGCGACGCGAAACAGCCAGCCGGTCACGTGCTCGATAGGCATTAGCAGACGATTGGCTTCCACCAGTTCGTAGAAGACTTCCTGCAAAATGTCCTCTGCATCGCGAGGATCGGGCACACGACGCCGGATGAAATTGCGGAGCCGCGAACCTTGTTCCGAGACAATCCCGGAGATTTGGCGGTTTTGCTCGATCATGGTTGCGACGCTCACCGGCTCATTCGTCCACTCCTGAAGACGAATGAGGGGCACAAATATTGTAGAGGGTGCAATGCCAAAGCGGCATTGGGGAGTTACTTGGATTGCGAAGCGTGGGAGATCGTCGCGATGAAGACGCGGCGCACGCGCACGCGGTAGAGGATGGAATAGGGAGTGCCGCCGATAATCAATTCACGGGTGCCGGGTTCGGAACCAACGCGGCCCAGATAAGGATGAATTCGCAAAGTTTCGACGACAGACACAATGCGGGTGGCCAAACGTTCCGCTGCCTCGGGCTTGTCCAAAGCAACGAAGACACGAATTTCCTGGAAGCGGGCCAGCGCCAAAGGCGACCAGACGATGTCGAACGGGCCGCGTTCTACCGGCACGGGCGATCTCAGCGACGCGGGCCTGGACGCGGCGACTTTTCGTCATGGAGCTTGCCGCAGATGCATTTGGGCGGCGGCAACTCGCGGTCGGTACCCCAGGAGAGCAACCAAGCCTTCATGTCCTCATGGCGAACATAGTGGCCGGATTTCACCTGGCGGCCGGCCTTGCGGATTTCCGCGAGCAAACGTTCCTGGTCGGTGACGTAGGATTCGACAGCATCGGAAATCAGAAAATTGGAGCTGCGGCCGGAAGCCTCTGCGAGTTTGGCCAGGCGGCGCTTGATTTCAGGTTTGAGCCGTACGCTGAGGGTTGCGCTGCGTGTGTTCGCCATGAACACAGGATAGCACGACGCATGGAAAATTAAACCTGTTTGATCAGCGTTTGTAGTGAGGGAGGATTTTGTGGTGGTAGAGTCAAGGGTTTTACTTCGTCGCCGGAGATTAGATAGATGTTGAACTGGGTGATTGCTGCGCTACCGAAGCGCTCTGGCGTTTTGCAGCGATCCGCCAGCGGTGCTAAGGATTTGCCCTACTCATATCTCAAAGCAATCATAGGGTCTACACGCATTGCCCGACGGGCTGGGACGGAACACGCGACTAGCCCCACGACCGTGAGCAAGGTTAGGACCCCCGCCAGCACAAGCGGGTCCAGCGGGCGCACGCCGTATATTTCGCTGGCCACGGCCTTCTGCAACGCGGCGGCGATGGCGATTCCCAAAAGCAAGCCTACGCCAACGAGTTTGGAGGCCTCACGCAACACCAAGCTAAGAACGCCGACGGATGTGCTGCCCAGGGCAACGCGAATACCGATTTCGCGGGTGCGCTGAGCTACCAAATAGGCCAGGACGCCATATATCCCGAGCGAGGCCAGAAACAGGGCGACGGCGCCGAAGGCGTTGGCCAAAAGCATGGAGGTCCGGCGAGAGGACAAGGATAGGTTCACGCGCTCGGACATGGAATGGACGTTGAAAACCGCGAGGTCCGGGTCGAGGCGAGCGATCTCGGAGCGAAGCGCGTGAATGACGGACGCGGAAACACCCGGATCGGCAGTCTTAAGAGCAAAGGTAAATGCGTTCGAGGGCTGCTGCGTGTTGCACAGGTAATAGGCTCCGACAGGGGCTCCCGTATCATCCAGGTGTTCGTAACGAAGCGTGTGGGCTACGCCGACCACGGTGAACCACACCGTGTGCTGGTCCGTTTTGAATAAGTCCTTGGGGTCGTTGGGAAAGTACATGCGCGCGCCAAGAGGGCTACGGTTGGGCCAGAAATGGCGCGCCAGACGTTCGTCGACAATCATCACGTGGGGAGCGGTTTCGTTGTCATGGTCATTGAAGGAGCGCCCCTGGACGATGGGAATGCCCAAGGCTTCGAAGTAGCCGGGAGTTACAGCTATGTTCAAAGGGGAAATCAAGGACTCGCCGGGCTTCATTTGGTAGCCTTCGGCGAGAATGACGCTGTCATTGTGATCGGCCCCAAGGGGAATGGCGTCGGTTGCGCCTACATGAGAGACCCCTGGAATGGCGCGAAGGGCAGGCAAAGCCCGGTTCATGAAATCGCGTTGGTTTTCGTTCTTCGGATATCTGGCCGACGGCAAAGCAACGGAAGCGGAGACCACGCCTTGCGGATTGAATCCAGGATCGACGTGCAGAAGGTAGCGAAAGCTTGCGAGAAGCAGTCCGGCCCCCATGAGCAAGGCGAAAGCAAATCCAACTTGGGCAGCAACGAGAAGCTGGCGAACGCTGCGAGATTTTTTCCCGGTGGTTCCGGTGCGGCTTTCCTCATGAAGCGCATCGTTGATGCCGATCCTGGAAATCGCCGCCAGGGGAAAAAGCCCGACAAAGAGGCCTGCGGCCAAGGAAAGGGCGAGCGAAACGAGGACAACGGTGCTGTCCATGCGAACTTCCCCAGCGCGAGGGAAATGTTCAAGCCCGATGGCGTTCAGAGTGCGCAATAGGCCCGCACCGACGGCGATGCCCCCGAGACCTCCAAGCAGGGCCAGACCCAGATTCTCGAGAAGCAATTGGCGCATGAGCTGCGCGCGGCTGGCGCCCAAAGCGACGCGCGTTGCCACTTCCTTGCGGCGCATCGCCAGCCGAGCGAGAGCGAGGTTGGCGATATTAAGTCCGCCGATGAGAAGAACGAGGAATGCACCACCCCAGAGGAGATAGAGAGTCCTTTTGACGCCGGCAGTGAGCATGTCCTGAAGAGGCTTCACGGTGGTATGGAATCCGGCGTTGATCAGGATTTCCTTCAATTCCGGGAAGCGCTCGAGGTTGGCATGGTTCAAAGCGTCGACCTGAGCCTGGGCTTGGTGGAGCGTGGCACCAGGCTTCAAACGGCCGATGTGATACCAATTATTGCTGTGGTGAACGGTCTTCTCTTCGGCAGAAAAGGCGACAGGCGTCCAGAGGCGGACGCCGGGATCAATAAAATTGAAATCAGGAGGCATGACTCCAACGATGGTGAATGGCCGGCCGCTAATGCGGAGAGAACGGCCAAGGACCGCTTTGTCCCCGGCGAATAACTGGTTCCAAAGACCGTGGCTGAGGATCACCTCTTGTTCGTGCCCTGGTTCGGCTTCCTCTTCCGTAAACGAACGCCCCATCGCAGGAGAGACGCGCAGAAGGTCGAATAAAGAAGGCGTCACCAGCATGCCGGTAATCTGCTGCGGCGAACCACCAATCTCCACGGTTTGGTTGCGCTGGCGGAACAGGGCTTGTTTCTCAAAAGCCGTCATGGCCTGCAGGCGGTCGTAATAGTCGCCGGAAGCGCTGTTGTTCGATCCGGTGAATCCGGCATTGGGGTAATCGTTGGAGGTGATCAGAATGGAGCTGGCATCCGGAACCGGCAAGGGACGCAGGACAACCGAGTTCACGATGGCAAAGAGCGCGGCGTTGGCAGCGATGCAAACAGAGAAGGTGAGGAGGACGGTGGCGGCAAAGCCTTTATCCCGCCACAGAGAGCGGAAGCCATATTTCAAGTCGAGGAGAAATGTATCCATGATCAGAGTTCCCCTGCGTTGAAGCGATTATGTCTGCCAAGCATTGAGACGAGTTCTTTCTGAGATTCAGTACGCATTGACGAAAAACAAAGTTCCAGGCAACGCTCGCCAAGAAGCTAGTGACGGTGATGGGGAAGCACTTTGTGTTGATAGATGTCGAGGGTTTTCTCTTCGTCGCCGGACATTAAGTAGATGTTGAACTGTGTGACGCCGGCCTTACGAAGGCGGTCGAGCTTTTTGCGATGTTCGTCGATGGGGCCAATGACGCAGAAGCGGTCAACAACTTCGTCGCTGACGAAATCGGCATTGTCACTGCCGACTTCGCAATGGTGGTGATAGTCGTACTTTCCGCGGTCTTTCACATAGGAAGTGAGCGCTGGAGGCAATTCCTCGGGCTTGTATTTGGAAATGAGGTCCATCACGTGGTTGGAAACAAGCGCGGGGAACCAGCGGACGTGTTCTCGGGCGCTGGCGAGGTCGTCGGAAGCCCAGACGGGAGCGGCGGCCATCACTTCGATTTTGCTGAAGTCGCGGCCAGCTTCTTTTGCGCCTTCGCGGACGAAGCCGAGGCACCATTCGATGAGATCCGGGTCGGCAAACTGAAGAATGACGCCGTCGCCGATGCGACCGGCGGTGCGAAGAGCTTTGGGGCCGTAGCCGGCAACCCACACGCGTGGGACTTCGCCGCTGGACCAAGGGAAGCGCGTGGGAACTCCATCCAGGTCAACAGTTTTCCCCGCGTTCAGATTGCGGAAGATGCGCACAAATTCCTCGAGAGTGTCGAGAGTGGTGGGCTTTTTGCCGAGGACGCGGCGGGAGCTGTCGCCGCGTCCGATGCCCAATTCCATGCGGCCGTGGGAAGCGAGATTGAGCGTGGCAAAGAGACTCGCGGAAACGGTGACGTCGCGGACGGCGGGATTGGTGACGCAAGGGCCGAGGCGAAGATGCTTGGTGTTCGCGGCCATGAGCGTGAGGAGAGGGAACGGGTCCTTCCAGATGACGTGGGAGTCGAAGATCCAGCCGAAGGAAAAGCCGGAGGATTCGGCCTGTTTGGTAAGGCTGAGGATGCGGTCGATGGAGATGTCGGGTTTGATGGTGACGCCGAAGTCCATTTTAGGTCCTCCTTAAGAACCTGGCTCATGTTGACGATATGTGATAGCAATCAAATGCGCACTGGCACCCAGTAGCGAACTTTCTTGTTCGATTAGCGTCAAAAAATCCATTAAATCCTGACGCTGGGCTTCATCGTGCCAGGCTTCAAGCAAATGAGCGGTGCTCCATACGGGACCCTCCACGGCGAGAATCTTTAGATCGCCAAAACCTGCTTCGAGCACTTCGCCAGCCAACTGCTCGGGACGATGAAAGTGCGCGGTAGTGAAATACTCTGGGCGATTTCCAGGATTGCAGTGTTGACCCGACGCGAGGTCCCCGGCAGTTATTTTGCGAAACTCCGGGTCTTGAAAGAATCCTCTGGAAAGTCCGTCGATGAGTGACGCGAAACGGGAAATTGCAGCGGCGAAAAGCACTCCCCCGGGTTTGAGGATGCGATGGGCTTCACGAAGCGCGCGAAGGCGGTCGGCGTGGTCAACAAGATGATAAAGTGGGCCAAGGAGAAGGACAGCGTCGGCAGCGCCGTCACCAACATCAAGATGCCGCGCATCGCCTAAAGTGATGGACGCTAGTTCAACACGGGAGGACGAGGCATGGGATCGCGCCTGCTCCAGGTGTAGTTCCACTGGATCGACGAGGTGGACCCGGTAGCCCTGGTTCGAAAGAGGAAAAGCGTAAACACCGGCAGCTCCGCCCACATCAAAAATAGTCGCTGGTGGCGGAGGAAGATACCGTGCGAGAATCGCCTGGGTTCGAAACCGTTCGAGTTCACCAAAGCCTTGCGATAGCCGTTCAGATTCTCGAGTCTGCTGGTAGTGGCTTTCAATTTCCTTGGGAATAAGGCTCATTGTTTCATCGCGACTTCGAGCGAAGCTCCTCTCAATCTGCGGGCTGGGCCAGCGGCTGCACCCGGCCCACAAGCGCGAAATAAAGCAAGAAACTCACGAAGAAACCGATGAACCAGGCGTAGTCGTAAAGGACGCGCAGCGGCGAGACGAACAGGCCGATGAAGGCGACGCCGGCGCCGGCAGCAAGGGCGAGGACAGCTGGCCAATGGAAGCCCCGGGAGTATTCATACTGGCCTCCGCGCTGGTAGAGGTCTTCGGTGGCGAGAACTTTCTTGCGCACAACAAAATAGTCACAGATGAGAACGCCGGCGATGGGTCCAAGAAAACCGGAATACCCAACAAGCCAGCCGAAAATGTAGCTGCCGTAATCCGCGAGCAGCTTCCACGGCTGCATGACGATGCCCATGGCGCAGGTGATGAGACCGCCGGTGCGGAAGCTGATGCGGCGTGGCGAAAGATTGGAGAAGTCGTTTGCGGGAGAGACGACGTTGGCCGCGACGTTGACGTTGAGAGTGGCCATCAGCAAAGCAATCATGGCGAGAACCACGGCCCAGGGGTTGCCGAGGCGCGCGAGAACTTTAACGGGATCCCAAATAGCCTGGCCGAAAATGATCATCGTGGCGGAAGTGACAGCGATCCCGATGAAGGAATAAAACGTCATCGTCGGAGGCAGGCCAAGCGCCTGACCGATCATTTGATCGCGCTGACTGCAGGCGTAGCGAGTGAAGTCGGGAATATTCAGCGATACGGTAGCCCAGAAGCCGACGACACCGGTGAGCGAAGGAATGAAGAAGCGGAAAAACTCGCTGAAGGTTTGAAACTTGGACGGCGTGGAAAGCATGGGGCCGAAGCCGCCAGCTTTCCCGCGTGCCCAAAGCAAGAGAGCGAAACCGATGAGAAGAAGAAATGGCGCAGAAACGCCTTGCAGGAAGCGGATGGTTTCGATACCGCGGAGAATCACAAACACGTTGAGCAGCCAGAAAACAATAAAGCAGAGTGCCGGGCCAAAATGAAAATTGGCCCAAGCGGGGACGAGCGCGACGATCATGGCGTTGATGGCTTCGCCGCCAATCCATGTCTGAATGCCGAACCAGCCGCAAGCGACAAGCGCGCGAAGAGTCGCGGGAATGTTGGCGCCGAGAACGCCGAACGAGGCGCGCGCAAAAACGGGAAACGGGATGCCGTACTGCGCGCCCGCATGGGCGTTGAGGAGCATGGGAATCAGCACGAGCACGTTGCCCAGAAAGACGGTGAAAAGCGCCTGGCTCCAATTCATGCCGCCGGCAATCATGCCGCTGGCGAGCATGTACGTGGGAATGTTGACGCTCATGGAGATCCACAGGGCGGCGTAGTTGTAAGTGCGCCAGCGGCGGCGCGCGGATGCAACTGGGGCAAGGTCCTTGTTGTAGAGGGAGCTTCGCTCGATGGTTTCGTCGCGGAAGGGCGTTGTTTGAGTTTCCGTCATCGAGAGGGTTTCAGTTTGCCGCTTCGCTGGCTTCCGCGGCGCGGGTGCGGGTGATTTCGCCGTAGGATTCGGGGCGGCGATCCCGGAAAAACTGCCAGGTATCGCGGACCTTCTGAATTTCGTCGAGATTCAGTTCGGCGACGAGGAGCTCGTCCTTGTCGCGGCTGGCTTGCGCAACAATTTTCCCTCGTGGATTACAGAAATAGCTTTTGCCGTAGAACTCGCCTATTTTCCAGGGGGCTTCGGTACCGACGCGGTTGATGGCGGCGACGAAGTACTGGTTGGCGACGGCATGGGCGGGCTGCTCGAGCTCCCAGAGATACTCCGAAAGGCCAGCGACGGTGGCGGAAGGGTTGTAGACAATTTCCGCGCCATTCAGCCCCAAGATGCGCCCGCCTTCGGGGAAGTGGCGGTCGTAGCAAATATAAACGCCGACGCGGGCGTAGCGCGTCTTGAAAACGGGATAACCGGCGTTGCCCGGCGTGAAATAGAACTTTTCCCAAAAACCAGGATGGCAATGCGGAATGTGGTGCTTGCGATATTTGCCGAGGAAGCGGCCGTCAGCGTCGATGACGGCAGCGGTGTTGTAGTAGACGCCGGTCATTTCGACTTCGTAGACGGGAACGACGAGCACCATCTGATGTTTCTTGGCGAGCTTCTGCATCAAGGTGACGGTGGGGCCGCTGGGGACTTTTTCCGTGATTTCGTACCAGCGCGTTTGTTGCTCCGCGCAAAAGTAGGGGCCGTAGAAAAGTTCCTGGAGGCCAAGGATCTGGACTTTTTTCTTCGCAGCGTCAGCAATCAAGCGCTCGTGCTTGGCGATCATTTTCTTTTTGATATCGGGAAGAGAGTATTTTTCCGGAGACCACTCACACTGGGCCTGAATGAGGCCACAGCGAACGGTGCGGGGCATGACGTACCTCCCTGGAAAGGCAGGCGGAAAGTGTAACGCGCAAGACAAAAGGCCACAAGCACGGGCCAGGGGGCTGGGGCAGGTAATTTTCGGAGAGAGGTAGAGCTTTTTTACCGGGAGGAAAAGTTCCACTCGACTGAAAACAAGGGACTTAGAAATGGCCGGGAGCTTGCACCTTTTGAGGCAGTGGGGGAGGCGAGCCGAGGATCCCTTTAGGGGATTGAGGGCTGGGCCGGTTCGCTCCTCCCCCCTTCACTTCCGCCGACTGGTGAGCCGGAACCCTTCCGGACCTCACCGACCACCCCAAAACACCCCGAGCACATCCGAACACGGCGGAGGTGTGGTTTGGTCGAAATTCGAAACAGGAAATTCGAAAATCGAGAAGAACTAAGAACGATATAAGGAGTTGGCCGGCGTGAGGCGGCTCTGGTCGGAGGACCGCTTTGCGTAGTCCGTGGCAGTCAAAGCCAACAGGATAATGAGCCAGAATGCAGCGCAGACGATGACAAGCTGCGTCCGCTTGGGGCTATAGCGCGCGTGCATGAAGTAGAGGATAACCAGAATGGCCTTGATGCTGGCGATAGCAAGAGCGATCACGATATTCCAACGCCCGAAGTCGCGCAGGGCCGCCTGCACTGTGGCGTAAGTGCCCAGCAACAATGCAAGCAGAATGACTATGTAGATTTTCGGCGAAACAACGCGTTCCGACACAAGCGCCTCTCCTCGGCTCGTCAAACCGCGTGCCGATTGATCAAGTAAAGCAATGCGAACAGGTAAATCCACACAACGTCGACAAAGTGCCAGTACAAGCCCACGATTTCTATCGGCGTGTTGTAGGCGGCAGAGAAACGCCCCTTGAGGGACTCCCTGATCACCCAAATGAGCAGCCCCGCGCCGACAACCATGTGAAGGGCGTGGAGGCCGGTCATGCCGAAATACAGCGAGAAATAAAGTTGCGCGTGCGCGTTAAGCGCAATGAGACCATTCTCCGGTTGAGACGGATCTTCGTGACGCGCCGCGTTATCAATTTCCTCTCGCTCGGCAGCGAGTTCCTTGGCGTCGTCACCGGGTTGGGGGTGGTTTACGTGATAGGTCAGGTCAAAAGAGTGACCCGGGATCAAATGATGGTCAAACTTCTGCTTGTACTCGACATATTTAATGCCAAGGAACACGCCGCCCAACAATAGTGTGAGAATCAGGCAGAAGGGAAGGAGCTTCTTGCGGCTGGTCTGGGCGGCCCAAACAGACATGGCCATCGTAAAACTGCTGGCAATGAGCACCACGGTGTTGGTAGCGCCATACCGGAGATCTAGCATGTTACCGGCAATGCCAAATGCGGTGAAGTAGAGGTGGCGGTTGACGGCATACGTCAGAAACAGGCCACCAAAGAACAAGACTTCGGTGACCAGGAAGACCCACATACCGAGCTGAGCCGATTCCTTCTGCTGCTCGAGTGTTTCAAATTGTCCGTACAGTTCCCCGGTGCGATGCACTCGGTGCTCCTCTTTTCAAAATAATGGCGCCACATGCGCCTAAACGGGCGGGGCAAGCCCCGCCCCTACAAAGCCATTCAGTCGTCGCCGTGCGCGGGAGCGAGCGGCCGTCCCGCAGCAAGGCCCAAGTCCGGCCGGTTGTTGTAATCGTACGGCTCCCAATCGACTTGCGGCGTAACGTGAAAATTTTCCGTGGGCGGCGGCGAATCCGTTTTCCATTCGAGGCCCGTGGCGGGCCAGGGATTTGGTCCGGCGACTCGGCCGTAGCGCATCGACCAGGTGAGATAAATCATCGGCAGAAGATAACCGAGGGCGAGAACGGAGGCGCCCGCGGTGGACAAGACGTTGAGAACTTGAAACTCGGGCGGATAACTGTGATACCGGCGCGGCATGCCAAGGTAGCCGAGAATAAATTGGGGGAAGAACGTCAGATTGAAGCCGACAAAGAGAGTAACGGCGGCGACGCGCGAAAGCACTTCCGGATAAAGCTTGCCGGTGATTTTTGGCCACCAGAAATGGATTCCGCCGACGTAGCCCATCACCGCGCCGCCGACCATGATGTAGTGGAAGTGCGCGATCACGAAATAGGTATCGTGGATGTGAATGTCGAGGCCGAGGCAAGCGAGGAAAAGTCCAGTGAGGCCGCCGATGGTGAAAAGGCCGATGAAGCCGAGGGCGTACAGCATCGGCGCGTCCCAGGAGATTGAGCCTTTGTAAAGCGTGGCGGTCCAGTTGAAAACTTTGACCGCGGAGGGAATTGCAACCAGGTAGCTCAGGAAAGAAAATGTGAGAGCGGCGTACGTGGATTCGCCCGTGACGAACATATGGTGGGCCCAAACCAGGAAGCCTATGACCGCGATGGCGATGCTCGAGCCGGCGATAAAGGAGTATCCGAAGATGGGTTTGCGCGCGAAAGTGGGAATAATCTCACTAATCACGCCCATCGAGGGAAGAATCATGATGTACACGGCCGGATGCGAGTAAAACCAGAAAAGGTGCTGGAAGAGGATGGGATCGCCGCCCATCGCCGGATTGAAGAAGCCCAGGTGGAACATGCGCTCGAGACCGGCGAGAAGCAGCGTGATGGCGACCACGGGCGTGCCGAGAATCATGACCAGGCTCGTGGCGTAGTGCGCCCAGACAAAAAGCGGCAAGCGAAACCAAGTCATGCCGGGGGCGCGCATGGTGTGAACTGTGACGATGAAGTTCAAGCCCGTAAGAATCGAGGAGAAACCGTTGATGAAGATGCCGATGACTGCGGGCGTGACGGCGGAATTGGAGTAGACGCTGCTAAGAGGTGTGTAAAAAGTCCAGCCAGTGTCCAGGCCGCCGGTGCTGAAAGAATAGAGAACGAAGCACCCACCGACGACGTAGATGTACCAGCTCAAAAGATTGATCTTCGGGAAGGCCAGGTCCTTGGCGCCGATCATGATGGGAATCAGGAAATTACCCAGGATGGCGGGGATGGAAGGAATGAGAAAAAAGAAAATCATGGCCACGCCATGCATGGTGAAGAGCTTGTTGTAGGTTTCAGGAGAGACCAGAGCGCCGGAAGGCGTCAGCAGGTGGATGCGGATCAAGGTGGCGAAGATGCCGCCGATAAAGAAAAAGAACGTGACAGAAATCAAATAGAGGAGCGCGATGCGCTTGTGGTCGGTGGTGAGCAACCACGAACGGATGCCGTAGGTGGCGTTGAGATAGTGATCGCGCGGCAGCTTGTAGTCCGGCGATGTGAGTGTGGCGCTCATAACTTATTTCTTCCCCGTGGTTGGCGCAATTCCGGCGCCCTTGGCGGGAACCGGCTGCGACTGCAAAGACTTGATGTAAGCGGTAAGAGCAAGAATCTGCTCTTCCGTCAACTGCCCCTGGAACGTGGGCATCAAGGGCTGGTAACCAGCGACAATTTTGGCGTTGGGCTGAAGAATGGATTCGCGGATGTAGGCTTCGTCGGCAGTGACGGTGGTGCCGTCAGCCAGGAGCACCTGCGCGCCGTAGACGCCGTTGAGCGAGGGAGCGCGGCCGGTGCCATTGGCGAGATGGCAGGTGATGCAGGCTCTCTCGGAAAAGAGTTTTTCGCCCGCCGCAACGGGATTGGCTTCGCCGCCCGAAGAGCCGGACAGCCACGCGGCGTAGTCGGTGGGTTCCATGACGATGACCCAGCCGCCCATGATGGCGTGGTTGGTGCCGCAATATTGCGAGCAGAAGAAGTGATAGCGCCCGGGCTTGGTGGGACGGAACCACATGGTGTTGTAATGCCCGGGCACGACGTCCATCTTCACGCGGAAGGCGGGCACGTAGAAATCGTGGATGACGTCTTCACTGGCCAGCGTGAGGCGAATGTTGCGGTTCACCGGAACGTGCAACTCGTTAATTTCCTTCAGACCGTTGGGCTGCTGCGCTTTCCACATCCACTGCTTGGCGATGACGTAGATGTCCAGCGTGTCTGGAGGTGTGTGACGATAGTCTACATAGATGACCGCGCCCCAGCTGAACGTGCAGAGCGCCAAAATCAGAGGAATGATGATCCAGGTGGCTTCGAGGCGCGAATCGCCCTCGATGGGGGTGCCGATGTCGTTGGGACTTTTCCGATGATATTTGAAGAAGAAGTAGACAATGGCGATGGTGATGCCCACAGCAAAGAACGCGCAGAGAGAAGTGAGATAAAGCATCAGTGCGTCCACGTGCGGAGCGAAGTTGGACGCCTCTTCCGGATACAATGGCAATTGCGACTGCACGGTCTTAGTGCGCTCCTTGAAGCTTGGTCTGGGCCGAATGAACGTCACGGCGCCGGAAAATCAAAATCGCTCCGACAATACAAATGATCGTCAGGATGCCGCCAAGGCGGATGATCCGCAAAATGGACGCGCTGTATTTGGCGGTCGACGGGTCGTAGTGATAGCAGAAGAGCAAAACGTGGTCGATAGGCGAACCGATCTTTCCGGCGGAAGCGTCGACGAGGCCGAGGCGCATGTCGCGTCCGGGATACTCGACGCCGTAAAAGTAGCGGGAGATGCGGCCGTCGGGGGTCAAGACGAGCACGCCGCTGGCGTGCGCGAAGGTGTTGGATTTTTCGTCGAAGCGGAAGCGGAAATTCGCAGCCCGCGTGGCGGCAGCGATGGATTCCTGCGAGCCGGTAAGGAAATGCCAGCCGGAAGCGGTTTCCGGGCGGCGGAAGTGTTCGAGGTCCTGCTGTTTTTTCTTCGCTGCCTCTTCGGGGGTGTCGCGCGGGTCGAAGCTGACGAAAATTACTTCATAATCGCGGCCCGGATTGAACGAGAGCATGCGCAAGGCCCCGACGACGCCCATCTGAATCTGGTCGCACAGCATCGGACAACTGTAATAAACTAATGCGAGAAGGACAGGTTTCTGCCCAAAGAACTCGCGGAGCTGGACGTCGCGGCCCGATTCGTCGCGGAAATGCAGATCGAGAGGCATCTGGCCGTTGAGCGGCGGCTCGAAACCCACGTTTTGCAGAGGGGCGGGAATGGTCGCGGCAGAAGGACCGACGCTGTCGGGAATCGTCTGCGCCCGCACGGCGCTCGCCGTAGCAAGCAAGGCGGCAAGTTCAAGAATGTAGGCGGCCTTCTTCATTGTGTTATTTCTTTTTCTCCGCGGGTGGCGCAGAAACCGCTGGCAAACCTTTCTCTGCAATAATCTTCATGGCGTCCTTCACGGGAATCTGCGCGATACCGGCGTTCTTGTCGATCCACTTCAATTCTTCGTTGGCTTCATTGTCCGCTTTCAATTTTTCGCGCAAATCCTTCTGCGGATCGTTTAAATGACCGGGCATGCCCTGGAGACGCGGTTCTGGCGGCATCATGCGATAGTCTTTTCCCATAGCTTCGCGCGAAGGAGGAGGTGGAGCCTCGGACGAAGCGGCGAGATTGGTGGTAAAGCGCAAAATGAATATGCAAATGATCGCCGCCACGACGGTCGCCAAACCCAAAGCGAACAGATACCAGTAAATAGTGCCGGCCTGGACGTCGCGCAGCTCGAAGGAGACGTCTGCGTGACGTGGCTCAGTGCCCGGAGCCTGGCTTGGAGCGTGGCCAGTGGCTTGAGGCTCAGTGCTCATGGTGTTCGATGGCCTCCGCTAATTTCGGGTCACCCAAAGGCAACAGTGGGCACTGCTTCAAATTGAAGGCAAAAACGCCAAGCCACAACCCGCCCAGGGCGATGGGCAAGACGAGATCGAGCCAGGTGGGCACGGCCCTGGAAGTGAATTCAGGCCGCGTCATCCAAAAGAGATCGACAAGCCGCATGAAGATGAGCCACACCGCGATGCGGGGAAGAATTTTTGAGTTCCGCTTCACGTCCTGCGAAAGCAGCAGAAAAAAGGGAACGAAGAAGTGAAAAACAAGTACGATGACGGCGACAACGCCCCAACCCCCGTACAACCGCGTGTGATAAAAGCTGATTTCTTCGGGCTGATTCCCCGACCAAATGATGAGCAGTTGGGAAAAATCAAAGTAGGCCCAAAGCATTACAAAGGCGAGAAGAAGTTTGCCAAGGTCATGCAAATGGCGCTTCTGAAGGACGCTGGCGAAAGGTTCGGCGCGGGAAAGGAGCACGACCGTGGCGATCATGAGGGCCATGGAAGAGATCAATTGTCCCGCGACAAAAAGAAAGCCGTAAATCGTGGAGGCCCAATGCGGAGAGATGGACATCACCCAGTCGATGGCGGCTAAGCTCATGGCGAAAACGTAAAGAATGATTCCGGGGCCGGCGAGCACCTTGAAGCGCAGGCGGAGCGCGCGATCGTCCCGGTTGGCATCCTGCCGTTTGGACAAACTGTTAAAGAGGAACATCATCCCAAGCCAAATCGCAAAATAAATCACTGCACGCGTCAAGTACCCGCCGTGCGTCAAATAGGTCTGCTGAAATTGGGATAGTGGCTCTTCTTTTGTCTTCTCGGGGTCCAGCCATGCCGGGTAGAGATACTTCATTCCGAATAAGGCGATCGGCAAAAATGCGATGGCGATAAGAGGCAGAGTGCGCGTGGCGGACTCGAGCGGGCGGCGAATGATGATGCCCCAATGGCCGCTGGTGAGATGTTGCAGCATGGTCAGGCCAAGCGAGCCGAGAGTCAGACCCAGCACAAGCAGGAAGCTCATCAAGTAGGACTGGAAGAAGGCGTCCGGACTTTTCAGCGCGCCGGTAATACCGACGATCAGGGCCAGCCCGCCCACCATCAGCGCGCGCGTCTGTACGCGGCTGACGCTTTCCGGTGCTTTGTAGTCCTGGCCGTTCATTCCTTTTTCTCTCCTGCTGAAGAATCCTGGGCGCCGGAAGAAAGTTTTTCGCGAAGCCCGGCGGATAGATCGACCACCTTGGCGTTGCGGCTCAATTGCAGCGCGCGAACATAAGCGATGATGGCCCAGCGGTCGCGCGGAGGAATCTGCGCGGAGTAGCCGTACATCGCGCCAAATCCATTCGTGATGTTGTCATAAAAATAGCCGTTGGGCGCCTGGCGCAAACGGTCCTGATGATAGCTGGGTGGATGCTTCATGCCGCGCATAGTGATCATGCCGTTGCCGTCGCCCTGCAGACCGTGGCAAGGCGAGCAAAAAATCTTGTAGCGTTCTTCGCCGCGCGCCAAGAGTTCGGCGTTCACTGGCAGTGGGAAAGCGTTGGAATCCTTAGGCACGAAGAGTTCGTCGTCGCCGAGGGAGCCACGTGCCACGGTGTTTTCCACTAAGGGGCGCTCCGAGCGGCCATCATCAAAAAACTCAGACGGAGAGAGCGCGCGGTTTTTAGGCTGCGTGCCCATATCCTGCCGCAGGTTGTCGCAGCCGGAGGCGCCAAAGAGGAGCGCCGCGGCACATCCAGTGAATAACAAGCGCGAGGCGTCAATCATCGGACACCTCGTTCACGTGGTGCGGGTGAAGCCCCTGGAGGAAGCGCGCCGTTTGCTCAAGATGGAATTTCGGGTCGCGTGCTTCGATGCAAAGAAAAAAGCGGTCGGAAGACGCGTGCACGAAACGATGCACGTTGAACACGGGATGGTGTGGCTGAGGCAAATGATTCAAGGCAAGCATGCCGAAAACGGCGCAGAGTGCAGCGCCAAGAACCGTGAGTTCGAAGGTCACCGGAATGAAAGCGGGCCAACTATTCAGCGGGCGTCCGCCAATATTCATCGGATACGCAGCAACGTTCACCCAATATTGGAAACCGAAACCACCGAGTCCGCCGGCCAATCCGCCAAGCAACGTAACTAAGGGCACGCGGTTGTGCTTCAAGCCCATGGCTTCGGGAAGGCCCTCGACGGGGAACGGCGTATAAGCATCCATCCGGCGATAGCCGGCTTCGCGGGTTTTTTCTACCGCCTGAATGAGCTGCTCCGGAGTGTCAAACTCCGCCATCACGCCGTAAATGTGGGAACGATGCTGCTCCATTACTTTTCTTCCTCAGAAGTTTCCGCGACCAGTTCGCGCATCTCCGCTATGGAAATTGCCGGCAGCACACGGACAAACAAGAAAAGCAACGTGACGAACATTCCGATCGTGCCGATGAACGTGGCCCAGTCCCAGAAAGTCGGCTGATAGCGGCCCCAGGCCGAAGGAACAAAGTCGCGCGTCAGACTGATTACCACAATAACGAAACGCTCGAGCCACATGCCGACGTTCACGACAATGGACATGAGGAACAGAACCACGACGTTGTGACGAAGCTTGTAGGACCAAAGAAACTGGGGCGTCAAAATGTTGCAGAGAATCAGCGCGAAATAATACGGGGAATACGGACCGTGCAAGCGCTGCTGCACGAGAAAGACGTCGAATTTGTTTCCGCTGTAGAGCGAAAGGAAAAATTCAAAGAAGTAGCCGTAAGCAACGATGAGGCCGGTGGCGAGCATGACCTTGGCCATGTTGTCGAGATGGCGCATGGTGATGAAATCTTCGAGGCCGTAAGCCTTTCGCAAGGGAATCGCGATAGTCAGAACCATGGCAAAGCCGGAATAAATGGCGCCGGCGACAAAGTAAGGCGGGAAAATCGTGGTGTGCCAGCCGGGAACGATGGCAATCGCAAAGTCGAAGCTCACCACGGTATGCACTGAAAGAACGAGTGGCGTGGCTAGTCCTGCGAGGAGCAAATAGGCAGACTGATAGCGGTGCCAGTGGCGCACGGATCCGCGCCAACCCATCGCCAGCATTCCGTAGATAATTTTCGCCGGCTTGTTCAAGGCATGATCGCGAAGCGTTGCCAGGTCGGGAATAAGACCGACAAACCAGAACAGCAACGACACGGTGCCGTAGGTGGAGACCGCGAAAACGTCCCAGATGAGCGGGCTGCGGAACTGCGGCCAAAGCCCCATGGTGCTGGGATAGGGGAACATGTAATAGGCCATCCACGGGCGCCCTGTGTGTATAAGCGGGAAGATTCCGGCGCAGGCAACCGCAAACAGCGTCATCGCCTCGGCAAAACGGTTGATCGAGGTGCGCCACTTCTGATTCAGGAGGAACAAGATGGCGGAAATCAGCGTGCCGGCGTGGCCGATACCAATCCACCAAACGAAATTGACGATCGCGAATCCCCAGCCGATGGGGATGTTGATGCCCCAAATCCCCGTGCCCTTGATGATGAGCCAGCCGATGGCGATGGTCATCATCCCGAGAACGCTGAAAGCGATTAGGAATCCGACGTACCAGCCAAAGGAAGTCGGACGCGTCAGGACGATGGAGCTGATTTTGTCCGTGACGGAGCCAAAAGTATGCCCCGGTCCCAACACCGGAGTTAGCCGGCGGATTTCAGGAGAGTCGAGTGGCGGTTGCCCGGCGCTCATGCGTTCTCCAGTTCGGGGTTGGGATTGCGCACCGCCGCCAGATAGGTCGTACGCGGACGCGCGTTCAATTCGCCCAGAAGCGTGTAGTTGCGCTGTTGCAAGCGCAATTGAGAAACGCGGCTTGAAGGGTCGTTGGCGTTGCCAAAGACGATGGCCTGCGTCGGGCAAGCTTGCTCGCACGCGGTGACGATTTCACCGTCGCGGATGGACCGGCCCTTGCCGCCGTCCGCTTTTTCCGCTTCGATGCGCGCGTTATTGATGCGCTGCACGCAATAGGTGCACTTTTCCATCACGCCGCGGCTGCGGACGGTGACCTCAGGATTGCGCAGCAGCTTAAGCTGCGGTGTTTCCCAATCCTGGAAGCGCAGGAAATTGAACCGCCGCACCTTGTAGGGGCAGTTGTTCGAGCAGTAGCGAGTACCGACGCAGCGGTTGTAAACCATGTCGTTCAGGCCTTCCGCGCTGTGGACCGTGGCACCGACAGGGCAAACCTGTTCGCAAGGAGCGTTCTCGCACTGCTGGCACGGCACGGGCTGAAAGAAAGTCTCGGGATTGTCGAGCGCTGACTGGTATTCCGAAGGATCGCCGGTGGATTTGCCGCTGGTGGCCGACAGCGTGTTGGTGTAATAGCGGTCGATGCGAATCCAATGCATTTCACGGCCGCGCATCACCTGATCTTTGCCGACGACAGGAGTGTTGTTCTCCGACTGGCAGGCAATCACACAGGCGTTGCAGCCATTGCAACTGTTCAGGTCAATGGCCATGGCCCAGCGGTACTGCATTTTGTCGTAAGGATTCTCTTCTTCTTTGTAAAGTGTGAGTTCGTTCGGTTTCTTGCCTTTGAATTCGCCGTGTTCGTGAGCGAAGCCGGGATTTTTGCGGTATTCCTCGAGCGCCCCCGTTTCGAGGACCTGGCGACCTTCCATGTTGAAATGATACTGCGTGCAGGCGAGCGGATAATCGTCGCCGGTCTTCTTAATGGCGCTGCTGGACGCGCTGGCAGTCCAGAGAGCATCAGAACCGCGAACAGCGTACGCGTTGAAGCCTTTGTGCGAGCCGGTATAGCCGGCTTTGGTACGGCCGTAGCCGAGTGGAAGAACGATGACTCCGTCGGCTTGGCCGGGCAAAGTCCACGCTGCCGCGGTGACTTTGCTCCTGGAAAGCGCGATATCGATGACGTTCGAGCGAATTTGTCCGTGCTCGCCGCCGCGGGAAGCGATGTCGTAAGTCAGACCGAGTTTTTCAGCAGTCTTGGGACTGACCAGAGCGGCATTGTCCCAGGTTAGCTTGGTGACCGGCTTAGCCAATTCCTGCAGCCAGCCATTGTTGGCGAAGCGCCCATCGTAAACGCATGGATCGGGGCGAAAAACGAATTCCAGCTCGTCCGCGGAAGCAGTCTTCGGCGCGGGGAGGCTGGCAGGACTGAATTTTAAGGAAGGTTGTGTTGGAGGGAATGCGGTGCCCGCCACAACCCCATCGTTCAGGGTCTTGCGCCAGAATTTTTCAAAATCCCCGGACGGATTCGCGGCTTTCAGCCGGTTCCGGACGGAGTCGTAGTCCGTCACGCCGGGCTTGTCGGTAAATGCGCCGAGAACCTCGCGGATAGAATGCGTGCGATAGAGCGGCGCAATCAACGGTTGCACCACGCTTACTGTGCCGTCGAAAGCCCGCGCGTCGCCCCAGGTTTCCAGGTAGTAAGATTCCGCGACGTGCCAGTCAGCGTACTCCGCGGTTTCGTCAAAATGTGTGCTGACCTGAATGACCGTCTGAATCTTCTTGCGCTTCTGTTGCTCGTCGAACCTGAGCTTGGAAACAAAATCGAAATCGTGCGGCGCGGTGTAAACCGGATTGACGCCAAGAATCAGCAGCGTATCGACCTTGTTTGCGTCGATATCGGCGCACAGTTCTTTCAACGACTGAGCATGAATGACGGGATGCGCTTCGACTGGCTCGGTGTAGTACAGCGTGCTGCCGACGTTGCCGAGCGCGGCGTTGATCGCGTGCGCCAGCGCGTGAACTTCCGCGGGCTGGTGCTCCCCGGCAACCACCAGAGAGCTGCCTTTGTGCTGCTGGAGATCTTTCGCAACCGCATCGAGCCACTTTTCAGCTGACGCCGGAGCCTTAGCGGATCCACCCAAGCCAAGCTTCGCGGCGAGCGCAGCCGCGAACGCAGCAACTTCGGAGGCGCGCAGCGGAAGACGGTGATCGGCGGTTGCCCCTGTTACGCTCGGCGTTGGCTCGACCACATAGAGCCGGTTCATCACGTCGCCGCGAGAAGTTTGATCCGCTAGCGGATTTGGATCCTTCAATTTGCGGCGGCTATAGAACTCCCGCGCATAGCGAATGTGTCCCGGCCCGCTGCCGAGAAAATCCGAATCGAGGGAAAGAATGACATCAGCTTTTCCGGGACGATAGACCGTGTTCACGTAACTTCCGAATGCGAGTTTTGCGCCCTCGCGCGTGCCGTCGCCAAGCGCAGGCTCCCACTGGTGCCATTTCGCCTGCGGATACATCGTCAGGATGGCTTCAATCTGCGCGGCAAGCGTCGGCGACGCCACAATCCCCGTGAGAATGCGCAAGCCAGCGCCTTGCGCAGCTTTGAAACCTGCCGCCAGCGCTTGTGCGGCGTCCAAGAACTGCGACCAGGTCTGAATCTCCCCAGATTTGGTGACAGTTTGTGCGCGATCGGGGTCATACAAATTCAGAATCGAAGCCTGTGCAAACACGTTTGTGGCGCCTAGGCTGGAAGGATGATCGGGATTGCCTTCGATTTTCGTGGGGCGCCCTTCGTGGCTTTCGACCAGCAGGCCAATCGCATCGGCGCCGAAAGGCATGGCGGTCGCGTAAAACTGCGGCTTGCCAAGAATCAAACCATCGGGCTGCTTGACATAGGGAACGATGTGCTGCTCGGGCGCTTTGCCGCAGCCAGAGAGGCCTGCAAACGCCAGCGACGCGGCCATCAACTTGAGAAAATCGCGGCGGTCCACTGAATCATCCCACTCCGACGGCGCCTGGCGTGGGAATTCGCGCTGCAGCAGTTCTTCAAAGCTGGGATCTCCCGCAAGCTCTTCCAGCGACCGCCAGTATTGCTTTCCGGTCTTGGATTGCAGTTGGGCGCGCACGGCCGCAAGATCCAGCGGGCGCCGCGTCCAAGACGAGTCGTTGGAATGCTCGTTATGATCGTGCTGACCCGCGCTTTGATTTTCGAGTTCGTGCTCTGGCATACATTCCATTAGCGATGACACGTCGAGCAACTGGTCAGCTCGGCCGTGGTCCGAATCTTGCGCTCCTGCATGAACTTTTTGCCTTGCTCTTCCTGATCGGGCCCCGGCTTCCAATCCATCGCGAATACTTTGTCCATTGGCCTGAGGTTCGGTGCAGGATCGCGATGGCAGTCCAGGCACCACTGCATCAGCAAGGTATTGGCCTGGAAAACCAGCGGCATCTGGTCGATCTGGCCGTGGCAGGTGGTGCATCCCACGCCTTTGTTGACGTGGATGCTGTGATTGAAATAAGCGAAATCGGCCAGGCGATGCACCTTAACCCATTCAATAGACTTGTCAGTGCGATAGCTTTCACGCACCGGCTCCAGGTATCCGACGTTATTGAACAGCACGGAATGGCAGTTCATGCAGGTCTTCGTTGGCGGAATGCCCGCCACCGCGGAAACCTCCACGCCGGTATGGCAGTAGCGGCAATCGATCCCATCGTCTCCGACGTGATGCTTGTGGCTAAACTGCACGGGCTGTTCACGGGAAATGTTTTGCCGCGTCATGTACGGAGACCGCGCCACCGCCAGCACGCCGATCAACGCAAGGCCCACCAGAAAAAGCGCTGAGAACACACTGAATCTGGCGATGAAGTTCGTGCTGCGATGAAAAATCTGTGCCATTTTCCTTTTTTCGCACTTTGGCGGGGAGCGCACCGGAAGGGCGCTGAGAAAAGCGCGTCCCACGTGTTAACCGAAAAGTGCTAAACCGGGTCAACAGACCGGATAGTTTCCACTAAAACGTTTCGGATTGCAACCTTGTCTGCAAGATTCTTTTTTCAAATTTTTCGAATTTGTTGAGTCAAATGAAAGCAGCAACAAACATTGAAGGGAAGGCCAGTTAGAATTTCGCACGAATCCCCAATTTGGTCCCTGTTTTCTTCCGTCCGGCAGTCGTTCCCCGATTTAAAACGCTGCACGGTTCGGAACGTGGTTCTGAATTTCGCGCTCATAAATTTTTCTTGCGGGCGCTCCTCCAGCGCCGTCCCGTGGTATCTTAGAAAGGCCCTCCGTCGCTGGATTGGTGACGGAGCCCATCCAACATTGTGTGTCCCCGTCCTTCCTCGGGGGCGCCAAAGGCCCGCTGGGGCGTGGTCCAACCGGTAGGACACCTCACTGTTAATGAGGATGGTGAAGGTTCGAATCCTTCCGCCCCAGCCAATTTATTTTCTCCATGCTGGACGCGGCAGGGCACAAATTATCGGGGACTTCATCCCTTGGCCGTTGGCAAACCTGCTTCCAGCCAGCCCTTCCATCCACCATCCATAGATTCCACGTTGGTGTAGCCCATTTTTTGCAGATTGTCCGCCACGAGCGCCGAGCGGAAGCCGCCGCCGCAATACAAAATCATCTTTGTTCCGGTGTCTGGAACTTTTTGTTCGATATCGCGCTCAATGATTCCGCGTCCCATGTGCACCGCTCCGGGGAGATGGCCGTTAGCCCATTCATTATCTTCACGGACATCCACGAGCAGCATTTTCTCTTTCGCGTCGATGCGCCGCTTGACATCGGCGACGTTGGTTTCCTTGATCTTTTTCTTCGACTCGTTCACGAGCTTCAGGAATTGCGGCGCGTGCGCCATAGAAATACTCCTTTCGATGCAAAACGCATGGCGAGGATAGCATGGACGAAGAGATGTCTGGCACTGGAGAGCTTTCCGGAAGGGCGACAAGAGAGGCTCTGCCCGATGAGCGAGGAGATTGCTCCGCCTCGATTATTGCTGCGGAGATTCGGATTTCGGCTTATCCGCCGCGCCTTTCTTGCCGAATGAACGCACCAGGTTCACCAAATTCCAGCGCATTTTCTCCGGAGTGCGGTCCCCTTCTCCGCCCAGCATTTTCCCTTTGCCGTTGCTGATGATCCAGAAGAGTTCCCCGTCGGTCATTTTTTCGATCGACGAAGCGTCGCGCCAGTCATGGAGCTGCAACTTCATTTCCGCGGCCAGGTCGCCCTTGCCATCGCCCTCTTTGCCATGACACATGGCGCAGTGATAGCCGAAGAGTTTGCGCGCTTCCGCCAAGCCTTCCGGCGTAGGCGCAACCGGATTCTTCTTCGCCACGTCTTCCGGCGTCATCACCGGTTCCGCGCTTGGTTTGTCCTGCGTTGGGTTGTGCGGCGCTGCGGAAGGCGCGAGGCTTACGAGCAAACCGCCGCACAGCACGAGAAGAAAACTTCGCATGGCATCCTCCTGACAGGTCAGGCCCCGGCCGAAGGAGCGAACTCGGCTTGATTTTGACCGGATTCTACGCCGGAAAGAATCGGATTGGAAGAATCAAAAAGTAAGAAAGTTGGGGCGTCGTGGAGTGCCCCAAACCAACATGGTGAATCAAGGACGTGCCGTCAGCTTCCCATCGGCCTGAATCTTCTTTGCTGGCGCTACGGGGCAGCCTTGCGGCCGATGGATCCCGCCATAATCCGCGCGGAAGCGGTCCCCCTCCCGCACGCGCGTGCGTACTCCGTCAATCACAGGCAAGACCGGCGCATGCTCCACGCCGCGAAGGAAATAAATCAGCAGGGCTGCGTCGCCGGGAGAATCCACGCTCGATGTGATTCCCACGCCCTGCACTCCTTGAAGCTTCAAGAGCTCGGCCTGGTGTGCCGCTTGGACCGTTTTTACAAAGGCAATTTCGGATTGGGAAATCGGATAGGTCAATTGTGGCGGCGTCGCAGATCGCTCCAGCGCCGCGCTTTCTTCTGCCGACAAAATCCCGCGGCTGGCAAACAGATCGCCCTCAATGATGCGCGTCCGTACGCTATCTACTTGCAGCGGCAGATCGCTTCGCGGCATCCCCTTGGTCACGAAGAAAAGGATGGCCGCCTCCGCTGGATTGTCGTAGCTGGCGCCGACGCCCACCGCTTGCACTTCCGGATGCGCCATCAGTTCGGGGCCGTGCGCATCGCGAACGGCGAGAGCATTTTGCAGAGCTGCGCTGGATGCGGGGGCTGTCGAAAAATTCTTCACGGCCGAAGCCGGCTTCGTGGGAAGGGTGCATCCGATCACCGCGTGAGTCGCGCCGCCAACAAATGTCGGAGTGACATTTCCAGCCCCAGGGAACGCGGTCAGCACGTCCCCGATAGCGTTGCCAATCGCGCTCTGGTCGTTTCCACCGAGCAGCAAGGCAACGGCTTCGGCCGTATCCTGCGTCACGATCAGGCTGCCCGAATCGCCGGGTGCGCCAAATTGCCCGCCGCCCACTTCCACCAGATCGGTGTAATTCGTAGTAAAGGATGTCCCCGTGCCGTCGCAATTTTGCGTGTAGGTGACGCCCGCCGAAAAATTCACAGTCAAGATTGTCGCGCACGTCAGCCCGGTCGTGCGCCCGGACTTTGCAACCAGCCCATTATGCGGAGCGCCTACGGCTTGCGCAGGCGTAATCCCCGCGCCCGACGCAGGAGCGCCGGGATCCGGTACGCCATTCGTTTGCGTCGAACCCAATAGGAGTATGTTCCCTGACGCGTCGACCGTTCCGCTCACCACTTGCGCGATCGCGGCATCCACTGCTGGCTGCGAGCCAGTTTGAAGATTGTAGAATTCGGAGAGATTGGCGACGGTCTTTGTCCCGGTTGTGGAGCAGATCGTCGGCGCATCGATGATTGCCGGCTGGCTGATGGCGTCGCCGTTTGGTGGACCGCCGCCGTTGCCAAAGTCGCTCTTAGCCAAAACGTGGTTGTTGCTCAGGATAAATTGTGTTCCCGCGCGGGTGACAAGTGATCCCAGCGTCCCGCCGCAGCACGCGACTCCTACCACTAGGTCATTGACATTGCCGCCGGACGTCCCGAACTGAATCGCTCCGCCTTGGGCGCTCTGGTTTGTCGTGGCCTGAATCGTAACCGTGGCCGAACCAGTGGCGCTGGAACTAGCTTGCGATACCGCGGTCACGGTCACAGTGGTCGGGGCCACGTTGCCCTTGCCGTCCGATGCCGTGGGAACTCCGCTGGGAGCCACGTAGAAGCCGGCGCTGGAGATATAGCCCGTGGCTTGGCTTCCGCCGGTGACATTGTTGACCTGCCACGTCACCGCCGTATTTGTGGCGCCTGTGACGTTTGCGCTGAATTGCTGCGTCCCAAATACGTTTATTGCGGGAGTGGACGGAATGACGGCCACGGTCACTTGTTTATTGATGACAGTTCCGGTTTTCGGTCCGCTGCAGGCGGCCATTCCCAGCACCGACAAAATGAAAGACGCAAACAGGCTTAAACGGCGCATGATTCCCCCTCAGGTGGCTCTGACAACCCAAACTAGCATGGGACGAAAATCACCATCGCCAGAGACTTCGCTTTACGTAACTAAAGGTGTTCCTGTACGAACGTACAGGTGGGAAGGGACCTGGCTTCAATCATACTGCAAGGGAACGTTCTGGGTCGACATTCCAGCGAAGGATGCGGAATGAGCAAGATTGGTAAGTTCTTCAGTCCAGGTCGCGCCAGTTTGGCCCGACGCCGATTTCCACGACCAGCGGCACCGCCAGCTTGTACACGCCTTCCATCTCTTCTTTCACTAGCTTTTCGAGCTTATGCCGCTCTTTTGTGGGCGCTTCGAAAAGCAATTCGTCGTGAACCTGTAAAATCATTTTCGCTTCAAACTCTTCTTCATTCAGCCGCCGGTCAATGTTAATCATCGCCATCTTGATGAGGTCCGCCGCAGTGCCTTGCAACGGGGAATTGAGCGCGGTGCGCTCCGCAAAGTTGCGAAGCTGGACTTGTGGTGAATTGATTTCCGGCATCGGCCGGATCCGGCCGAAAAGCGTTTTCGCTACGCCGCTCTTCCGGGTTTCGGCCAGAATCCTTTCCAAATAGTCCTTTACACCGCGATAACGCGTGAAGTACGCGTTGATGAACTGTGCCGCTTCCTTCTGCTCGATTCCCAATTGCTGCGCCAATCCAAAGGGCGAGAGGCCGTAGATGATTCCGAAATTGATGGCTTTGGCAGCGCGGCGGTGCTCGGCGGTTTGCGCGAGCGGCCCCACGCCAAAAACTTCCTGCGCCGTGCGCGCATGAATATCTTCGCCGCCGCGAAACGCTTCGCACAGCACGGGGTCTTTGGAAAAATGCGCCATGATGCGCAATTCGATCTGTGAATAGTCGGCCGATAGCAGCACCTTTCCTTTTTCTGCGACAAACGCCGCGCGGATTTCGCGGCCAAGCTCTGTACGGATCGGGATGTTCTGCAAATTCGGATCGCTCGAGCTTAGCCGCCCCGTGGCCGTGCCTGTCTGCGAAAAGCTGGTGTGCAGGCGTCCCGTCTCGGGATGGATCAACTTGGGTAGCGCATCCACGTATGTCGATTTGAGCTTGGCGATTTCGCGGTACTCGATGATTTTCGCGGGAAGCGGATGCTGCGCGGAAAGCTCTTCAAGAACTTCTGCCGCAGTAGACCGCGCTTTCGCTTTTCCGCGCCGCGCGTTCGGTTGCAGATTGAGTTTGTCGAACAGGATTTCCGCCAGTTGCGTTGGCGAATTGACGTTGAACTCCAGCCCCGCAAGCTTCCAAATCTCTTTTTCCAGGCGACGAACTTCTTTCTCCATGGCGTGCGATATTTTGTCGAGCGCTTTTGGGTCCACGCAGATACCGGCGCGCTCCATGTCCGCAAGCACAGCCGCCAGCGGCAGGTCAATCTTTTCGTAGACCTTTTCGAGATCTTGCTCTTTCACTTGCGCGCGCAGGACCGGCGCAAGCCGCTGTAAATAATCGGCGCGCTCGCCGGGCCCACCTCCCAGCATCGCGCTCAACTGCCTCATCACGACATCGGCCAAATTGTGATTCGCGGTCGTTGGCCGAAGCAGATACGCATAAAGCTGCGTGGCGTGTTCGATGTGGGTGGCGCGGCCCGCCAGCAATTGCATAACTTTTGGATCGTGCACGATCTTCGGGCGCTTGGTATCGGCAAGCAGCGGTGTGAGGGCACTTAGCGCTTCTCCTTTTTCATCCATCCAAACAGAGCGCCCTTCGCTGGCCTTTGAGGAAACTTCGATTGCCGTAATGCGCGTGCCAAATCCCTCCGCTTCGCGCTCGCCCGATTCCAGCGCCAGCCAAACCGCGAGCGGCTGCTTCGCCGGAAGCTTCGCCAGGTATTCGCGAAATTCCGCGGCGCCTGCGAGCTGAGCATAATCCGCTTTTGCCGCTGGTTCGGAGTCCGCTGATGGAGGAGGAGCCGCTGCCTCCGACCCCAATTCCTTCAACAACGAATTGAATCCGAGCTCCCGATACAGCGCGGCCAGCGCCGGCACGTCCGGCTCGCGGCGCTCCAAAGCGATCAAATCCAGCTCTAGCGGCACGTCTGTCGCGATCTTCGCGAGCTGCTTCGACATCATCACTTGCTCGCGTTGCTGCTGAAGCGCTTCGCGGTATCGCTTGTTTGAAACTTCGTCGGCATGATCCAGAGCGCTCTCAACACTTCCGTATTTCTTAATCAGCTCCGCCGCGCCCTTTTCGCCAATTCCTTTGGCACCGGGGATGTTGTCGATGTTGTCGCCCAGCAGCGCCATGTAATCGACAACTTGCTCGGGTGGCACGCCGAGAATCTCCTCCACTTTCTCCTTGTCCACGATGATGTCCGCTTTCACGCCGCCGGATCCGGTGCGCAGCGTCCGGACGTTCTTCCCGACAAGCTGCATCATGTCTTTGTCGTTCGAAATCACCAGCACGTCCAGATTCTTGTTTGCGGCCTGGACCGCCATGGCCCCAATCACATCGTCCGCTTCGTATCCCGGAAGCTCCAGAATCGGCAGCCGCATCGCCTCACATAAACGCCGCACCAACGGCAGTTGCACCTTCATCTCATCCGGCATTGGCTGGCGCTGCGCCTTGTATTTTTCGAATAATTTGTCGCGAAACGTCGCGCCCGGCGGGTCAAAAACGATTCCAATGTAGTCCGGCTTGTAGTCCTTGATCAGCCGGCGGAGAATATTTCCGAAGAGGAACGGCACATTGGTGGGCGCGCCGTCTGGCCCCGTCAACCGCTGTGGCATCGGCGCAAAAAATGCCCGGTACACGTGGGCCATCGCGTCCACAAGAAACAGTTTTTTGGGAGCCGCAGTCATGCGCGCGAGTATAGCAAAGGATTTGTGCCGGACCGGGAGGCGCGCCCGACCGTTCTAACCCCGCAGCCAATTTGGAGTTTGCGTACCCTGCTCTGTCCAGTCAGTTTCCCCAGAGGAGCAGACTTGTGCCCGACTATAAACCGCTTGTGCGCCGATACTACGACGAAGTCTGGAATGCCTGGAGTGCCCACGCATTAGAAGAACTCATATCCCCTGCCATTGTTTTCCGCGGCTCGATTGGGACGGCGGTGCACGGAATCGAGGAATTCAAACAATATGTAGGTCGAATCCGTTCGGCCTTTCCCGATTTCCACTGCCACATCGAGGAGCTGATTGGCGAAGGCGATAAGGTGGCTGCTCGGCTCACCTTTACAGGCACTCATCGCGGCGAACTGTTTGGTTTCCACGGCAGCGGAAGAAAAATCACTTATCAGGGCTTGGCCATCTTCGAATTCGAGGACGACAAGATCGTAAGGGGCTTCGTTCTCGGCGACACCAAAACCTTGAAACGGCAACTTTCTCAAGCATAGAAAAACGCCGCGGGAGGAGCGCCGGTAAACCTTGCGGCAAGCCCGCAATCGTTTCGGGCCTCGTTCTTGCCTTACACAATGCCCAACGGCTTCGCCACTTTCGTCAGAATGTCCGCCGCGCGCAGCAGTTGTTCGCGCTTGTGCGTCGCGGTCACGATCGCACGCAGCCTCGCTTTGCCTTCGGCCACCGTTGGATAGCCAACCGCAGGCGCGAACACTCCCGCCTCGAACAGCTTCTTCGAAAACTCGAACGCCTTCGCCGCATCGCCAACGTGAATCGGAATAATCGGCGTCTCGCTGGCTTTAAACTGGAAGCCGCGCCTCTTCAATTCGCGCTTGAAAAATTTCGTGTTGGCCCAGAGTTTTTTAACGAGCTTTTCGCCTTCGGACGAATCCAGCAGCGCGAACGCCGCCTGGCAGGCTGCCGCAGTAGCGGGGGGATGAGAAGTCGAAAACAAGAACGGCCGCGCTCGCAGATACAGAAAATCGATCAAATCGCGCGAGCCGCACACGTATCCCCCCATCGCGCCAATCGCCTTGCTTAGCGTGCCCACCTGGATGTGCACGCGCCCGTGGCACTGATGGTGGTCGATGGTCCCGCGGCCGCTGCGTCCCAGCACGCCGCTTGCGTGCGCGTCGTCCACCATCATGATGCAGTTGTATTTTTCGGCGAGGTCGCAGAGCTGCGGCAGCGGCGCGATATCCCCGTCCATCGAAAAGACGCCGTCCGTAATGATCAGCTTGTTCCCGTTCCAGTTCGCGTTTTCCTGCAAGATGCGCTCGCAATCCTGCACGTCCTTGTGCTTGAAAACCTTGATCGTCGCTTTGGAAAGCCGCGCCCCGTCAATGATCGACGCATGGTTCAGTTCGTCCGATACGATCAAATCGTCTTTGCCGAGCACCGCGGAAACCGTCCCCGCATTCGCCGTGAAGCCCGACTGAAACACCACGCACGCCTCGACGTTCTTGAAGGCCGCGATCTGCTCCTCCAGTTCCATGTGCAGTTTCATCGTCCCGGAAATCGTGCGAACCGCCCCTACGCCTGCGCCGTACCGCTTCACCGCGTCCAACGCCGCCTTGCGCAGCGATTTGTGCGTCGTCAATCCCAAATAATTGTTCGAGGCGAGATTGATGACCTCTTTCCCGTCGAAAATCGACACCGGTTTCTGCTCGCCTTCGAGGACACGCAACCTCGGCGCAACGCCCTTCGCGCGCAAATCGTTCAATTGGTCGCTTACGTACTGCAGCGGATTCTGCTTCGACGTGATCGTTGCGGATTCGGACATGGCACGCTCCTTGCTTGGTCTAACCAAAACCTATTTTGTCATGCTGAGCGAAGCGAAGCATCTCAACCGCTCATTTTGGCGGGGACTCTTTCGTTGAGATCCATCGGCCCGATCAAAACCGGCCCTCAGGATGACAAGTTAGATGCTGCCGGCGCACAAACGGTCAGCGCGGAATCCCGTTCGGGTACATCAAAACCTTCCCCGCTAAGCCTTTCTGCAGCAGCGCGAATGCGTTTTCGTATTTTTCCAACGGCACGCGCTCCCCAAAGAGCGGCTCCAAATTCAGCCGCCCGGCTTTCAGCAGCGCCAGCATTTGCACCCACGTTTCATACATGCGCCGCCCGTAGATCCCTTGCACGATCGCGCCCTTGAAAATCACGTCGTTCACCAAGTCCAGCGGCACATTTTCCGTGGGAATCCCGAGCAGCGATGCGCGCCCTCCCGCTCGAAGCGCTTTAAAACCCTGCTGAATCGCCGACGGATTCCCGCTCATCTCCAGTAGCGCGTCCACGCCCGTGCCGCCTGTTTCATCCAGAATTCGCTTGACCGCGTCCTCTGCGGCAGGATTCAGAACGACATCGGCGCCCATTTTTTTGGCTAAAGCGCGCCGCTGCTCGTTCGTCTCCGTCGCAAACACTCTCGAGCTGCCGCACGCCTTCGCCACCGCGATGGACATCAATCCAATCGGCCCGCAGCCCGTGACCAAGACCGTCTGTCCCGCCACCGGCCCGGCCAGTACCGTGTGGACTGCGTTTCCCAGCGGATCGAGAATCGCGGCGTAGTGCTCGGGAATCCCCGCATCCAGCTTGATGATGTTCGACGCCGGAATCCTCACGAACTCCGCGAACGCGCCGTCTTGATCGATTCCGATGATGCGCAGATTCTGGCAGATGTGCGCCTGGCCCAGCCTGCACTGGTGGCAATGGCCGCAATTTACGTGCATCTCCGCGCTGACGAAATCGCCGGACTTCACCGCAGTGACTTCGTCGCCCACACGCTCGACCGTTCCGCAAAATTCGTGACCCAGCGTGAGCGGCGGCTTGATGCGCCCTTGCGACCAGCGATCCCAGCCGTAAATGTGCAAATCCGTGCCGCAAATCGAAGCTATCTTCACGCGCACCAGCACATCGGTCGGCCCAACCACCGGCACCGCGACGGTGTCCATTTGCAGGCCTTTTACGGGCTGCATCTTCCGCAACGCTTTCATCGTCGCCGCCATCTATTCGCTCACCATACGAGCCCTGATGCTAACACACCGCGTCATTCTTCATGGAAAATGGAAATGGAAAATCGAAATTCGAGGGAATCACAAGCTTTCACTTGACTTCTTCGACAAGGCCGATCTTTTCCAAGGCCTTGAAGTATTCCACGACCAACTCCAATGGCACGGGGCCATATTCCGCCGAGACCGCGTCACGAATTTCCTGCGCATTGCGCTTCCCATCCGCAAAATTCAAGACTTCGTAGGCGTACTCTTCGCCGCTGCCCCATAATCCCTCATAACTCATCAGCTTCGGCGTTGCCACTCCCGCTGTCTTCGCATGATCCGCAAAATAGTCGTACCCGAACACCGCCAGCGGTCCTTTAACGATTGGCAGTCGTCGATATTTCAAGGAGCCAACAGCTGCCGGCCGTTTGGCCTCGTGTTTTCCGATTTCGAGATCCAGTTGTTCGCCGAACCAGGATTGGGTGGACTTTGCGATTGCGCGTTCATGGAGGCTCAAATTCCAGGTCACCTCGTCCTGCTCCTCCAGAGGAAAATATACCCGCCTCACGTTATCCAACTCTCCCCGTCGCGATCTTCCCTCTGACTGATAAAGAGCGAAGCGGTAGAGGTCATCCTTAGCACTCGCAGCTGCCAAAAAATACCCGCTGGCGGCGCCGATGAAGGCGGCGCGCTTCAGTTTCGTTGGGTCGATATTCGCCGCCGTATCGAAATTCGTATGGATGTAGCGGTCCGGCCAGTCGTTCAAGTAAATCGCCGGGATCCCGAACGACGAATCTTGATACACGTCGTGGTCGCTTCCCATTGTGTAGGCCGAATACTCCGCGCGCAGCGGCTCCTTCCCGCCCTCCGGTGCCACCAGCGGATAGTCGGCTTTCCCCGTCGCCGCGAACTGGTAGGACTCCTCGTTCACCCACTCCGCAAACGCCCAGGCCACATCATGCACGAAGCTTGGCAAGCTCATAGGCCCTCGTGTCACGTGGAACACTGCCTTCGTCTGCGGCCCGCCGCCCACCATGTCCATGTGCACCACCGCCTTGATGCGCTGGGCAAGCGCTGCCCCTGTCTGCGTTAAGTTCCCCCCGCTTTTCTGTGGCAGTGTCACCGTCCCGTCGTAATTTCGATGAATCTCCAGCGTGGAACTGGACGAGTGCCAAGCCGAATTCAGGAGCGCCATCGTGCCTTCAATCTCCGGTGGAAAAATGAACCGCATCGTTCGTGCCGGCCGCGTCAGCTTCCCTTCGCTAATCAGCTTCTGGAGCGTTCGCGCCACTTCCAGAATCGTCACGCACCCGCTGGCATTGTCATTCGCTCCGGGCCGCTGGTGA
>Ga0187778_10000139_pt1 | contig 47959 bp, 42 predicted proteins | sample 1015_Q2_SP5_20_M_FD_132418 | JGI IMG/M metagenome (GOLD analysis project Ga0187778, IMG submission 132418) | Tropical peat soil microbial communities from peatlands in Department of Meta, Colombia - 1015_Q2_SP5_20_MG | ecosystem: Environmental > Terrestrial > Soil > Wetlands > Peat | place...
CTTGCGCCGGTCCGCTGCTGGCTGCCGAGCTCGATGCGCTCGCGAAGGCGCTGGCGAATCCGGCGCGCCCCCTGGTGGCGATCGTCGCAGGCTCCAAGGTGTCGACCAAGCTCTCTGTCCTGACCCATCTTGCGCAAAAGGTCGACGCGCTCATCGTCGGCGGCGGCATCGCCAACACCTTCATCCTTGCCGCCAACGGCCACATCGGCAAGTCGCTCGCCGAGCCGGAGCTGGTCGACGAGGCCAAGGCGATTCTCGACAAGTATCCCGGCAAGGTCCCCGTGCCGATCGACGCGGTGGTGGCCAAGGAGATCGGAGTGAACGCCACACCCACGCTTAAGGCTGTGGAGAACATCTCGCCCGACGATATGATCCTCGATCTCGGCCCGGAAACCGTGATGGCGCTGAAGACCGTCATCGCCCGCGCGGGCACCATCGTCTGGAACGGGCCAGTCGGAGTGTTCGAGCTCGACGCCTTCGGCGAGGGGACAAGGGCTCTTGCTCACGCCATCGCCGAGTCGAAAGCGTTTTCAATCGCCGGCGGCGGCGACACGCTGGCGGCGATCGCCAAGTACGGCGTAGCCGAGCGCATCGGCTATATTTCCACCGGCGGCGGCGCTTTCCTGGAATTCCTCGAGGGAAAGAAGCTGCCCGCTGTCGCGATCCTGGAGGAGCGCTCCGCAGCGCGTGCAGGCTGACTTCGAAGCGTAGCGCGTCCACGCGCTGCCGAGCCGGATAACTGATGCAGCGAGCCACCAAGATCGTCGCCACGCTTGGGCCCTCGAGCAACACTCCCGAGGTGCTGACGCGCATGCTTGCCGCCGGCGTCGATGTCGTGCGGCTGAATTTTTCGCATGGCATCTTGAAGGATCATCAGGAGCGCGCGCGCATGGTGCGCGACGCCGCTCGTGCGCTCGGTCGCGAGGTCGCGATCATGGCCGATCTGCAGGGCCCCAAGATACGCATCGGCACGTTCGCAGCCGGCAGCGTGACGCTCAACACCGGCCAGAGCTTCGTGCTCGACGCCGATTGCGAGCTCGGCGACGAGCGGCGCGTCGGCCTCGACTACAAGGAGCTGCCGCAGGACGTCGCGCCGGGCGCGGTGCTGCTCCTCGACGACGGGCTCATAAGGCTGCGCGTCGAGTCGGTGCAGGGCAGCTCCATCGTGACGCGCGTCGAGGTCGGCGGAGTGCTGTCGAACAACAAGGGCATCAACCGCCAGGGAGGCGGACTCACCGCTCCAGCGCTAACCGCCAAGGACATGGACGACATGAAGACGGCGGTCGCCATCGATGCCGACTACGTTGCCGTGTCCTTTCCCAAGAACAAGGAAGACATGTACATGGCGCGGCAGCTCTTGCGTGCGGCAGGCGGCAGGGCGCTGCTCGTCGCCAAGATCGAGCGTGCCGAGGCGATCGCGGCGCTGGAGGAGATCATCGACGCGTCAGATGCGATCATGGTCGCGCGCGGCGACCTGGCGGTGGAGGTCGGCAACGCAGCGGTGCCCGGGCTTCAGAAGCAGATGATCCGGCAGGCACGAGAGCGCAACAAGCTGACCATCACCGCGACCCAGATGATGGAGTCGATGATCCACAATCCCGTGCCGACCCGCGCCGAGGTTTCCGACGTGGCCAACGCGGTTCTCGATGGCACCGACGCCGTCATGCTGTCGGCCGAGACCGCCGCCGGCCGCTACCCCGTCGAAACCATCGAGGCCATGGGACAGATCTGCGCGGAAGCCGAAAAGTCGGACCGCGTCGCGCTCGACCGCGATTTTCTCGATCGCACCTTCACGCGGATCGACCAGTCGGTGGCGATGGCCACCCTTTTCGCGGCGTTTCACCTGCACGTCAAGGCGATCGCGTCGCTGACGCAATCCGGCTCCACTGCGCTGTGGATGTCCAGGCATAATTGCGGCTGCCCGATCTACGCCCTGACTCCGGAGGTTTCGTCGCAGCGCCGGATGGCGCTCTACCGAAACGTGCATCCGCTCTACCTCGAGCAGTCCGACGAACGCGAGGCGGTGCTGCGCGCCGCGGAAACCCTTCTGCTCAGCAAAGGCCAGGTCGAATGCGGTGACCTGATCGTGCTCACCATCGGCGAGCCAATGGGCAAATCGGGCGGGACGAATGCGATGAAAATAGTGCGCGTCGGCGAGCATCAGTGAGCTCGTCGACAACGTGATCGGCGTCTTCTGCCGATCACGCGAGCGCGAACGCGCTCGAGCGCAACGATCACCGTCCACTGTGATCCATGGCACCCATTGCCTTTCTGAACAGCGCCGCGCCGCACCGTACCCACTCATGAGCGAGCAGGAATGCGGCAGCATTCCATGACTGCCCGCTCATGCCCTCCGGCCGCAGCGTGCGACCGTGTAGCCACTCAGCGAACGCCCAGCCGGAGAGCGCATTCGCTTGCGCAAGTCGAACCAGCTCCGCGCGGGCTTTCGCGTGCAGGCCGGCTTCGACGAGCGCGATTACCCAGAAGGCCCCGACGAAAGGCCATACTCCGCCATTGTGGTACTGCCACGCAAAGTTCTGCTGGTGGCGCGACATGTAGGGGCGCCAGAAGACGCTTTGTCGCGTTATGGGATCGCAGATCACCCGCACCGGGTACGGTTCGTTCGCTCGCGCACGCACAATTGCCCGGATGATCCGGTGCGTGCCTGCCTCGTCAGCGAGGCCCGCGAGGATCGCGAGCACGTTGCCGAAGACATCGCCTTCGTCGCCGCAAAATGAGAAGTTGACGAAGCTTAGGTAGAGGTCTCGATTACGCGCGCTCTTGCGGGCATAGTGCATGAGGAGTCTGGCGCGGCGATAGTCAGCGATTGCACGTGCGAAAGGGTAGAAAAGCTGATTGAAGTTGTGCTTCGTTTCCGCCGCGCCGGGAATCGCATAGATGCGCTTCACCAGATACCAGAGCGCATTGGCGTACAGCACGAAGCCGGAGCGGGGCATGATGTCGGCCCAATCGCTTGCTTCGTTCTGCTGCAGCAGAAAGAAACGCTGATGCTCCTGGCAGGAAAGCCACCCGATCGCGCGCTCGATCTTCGGCCCGAGTGACGTAGCCAGCCGCGTTTCCGGTTGGTTGGTATCGAGCCACGCGATGGCAATCAGCCACCACAGGGTCGCGTCGATACAGCCGAGGTACCAGAAGTCCGCCTCATCCTGGCGCGGATCCACGAACTTCGGCAGTTGACCGTTGCTTGCCTGGTATCGGGCGAGCGTCAACAGGCCGCTGGCTGCCTCGCGCTGCAAGTGCGGGTCGCCAGATACCGCCATGCCGAGTGCGCAGATCGCCGCGTCGCGCCCGAAGATCGCCGCATAGCCGCGAGCGGTTGCCAAAGGTCCCGGGGTAGCCGCAAGGATCCCTGCGGGCGAGAGGTTACGGTGAAGCAGCTGTCGCGCGCGGGCGCAGCACTCGGCCAGCAGCTCCTGGTCGGAGGACGACAGGGCGCCAGCTGTCACGGCCGGAGAGTAATCTCAGGGTTGATCACCGCCTGTGAGGGCCGGTCGACGATGCGCCGTGCGCAGCTCACCACGTCGCCAGCATCCCAGCGACCGCCGCAGCCATGGTTCCTGTGGCGAGCCAGCCCAAGGCCTTGAGGCGTCGCGTGACGATGAAGCGTCCCATCACTTTCGGGTCGTCGGCGAGCAGCATCATCACCACCATGATCGGCACCGCGATCACGCCGTTGATCACCGCGCTCCAGAACAACGCCTTGATCGGGTCGATCGGCGAGAAGTCGAGCGCGACACCTCCCAGTGTGGCCAGCGCGATGATGGTGTAGAACTCGCGCGCTTCCAGGAGCTTCAGGTCCAGGCCGCGCTTCCATTCGAAGGTCTCGGCAACCGCGTACGCGGCCGAGCCGGCGAGCACGGGAACGGCGAGCAGTCCGGTGCCGATGATGCCGAGCGAAAACAACAGAAATGCGAAGTGCCCCGCCAGCGGCCGCAGCGCCTCGGCGGCCTGCGCCGATGTCTGGATGTCGGTGACCCCGGCGGCGTGAAGCGTCGCTGCAGTGCCCAGGATTATGCAGAACGCGATGATGTTGGAAAACGCCATGCCGATGTAGGTGTCGATCTTGATGCGCCGAAGATGCTCGTCGGCCCCCGCTGGAGCATGAGCGAGCGCCCCGGCTGCGGGGTCCGCATTGAGCTCCTCGACTTCCTGGGACGCCTGCCAGAAGAAAAGATACGGACTGATCGTCGTTCCGAAGACAGCGACGACGACGGTCAGATATTCGGTCGTAAACGCGAAGTGCGGAGTCAGGGAGCGCGCCACCACCTCGCGCCAGGGAATCTCGATCGTCAGCACCAGTGCGACGTACGAGAGCAGCGCCAGCGTCAGCCACTTGAGATAGCGCACGTAGCGCTGATAGGTCAGGAATACCTGCAGCAGCAGGCACACGGTGCCAAAAACCACGACGTAGACTTGTGAAGGACCACCCACCACGAGCTGCAGGGCGTCGCCCATGGCCGCGATGTCGGCGGCAATATTGATGGTGTTGGCGACGACCAGCAGGACCACGATACCGTAGAGGACCCCTCGGGGAAAGTTGCGTCCGATGTTCGATGCGAGGCCATGACCGGTGACGCGCCCGATGCGCGCGCTGACGAGCTGGATTCCAACCATCAGCGGATAGGTGAACACGATGGTCCACAGCGTCAACAGCCCGAATTGCGCGCCGGCCTGGGAATAGGTTGCGATGCCGGAGGGATCGTCGTCGGCGGCCCCGGTGATCAACCCGGGACCGAGCTGACGTGCCCAGTCGCGCACAGTGGTTCTCATCCGCTCGTTCTCCGCCGGTGGCGCGGCGAGTATAACCCGGAGCCGGTCGCGCAAAGATGAAAATCAAACCGCTGGTTGCCCGGGGCCCGCAAGAAACGGCAAGAAAAGGCCCGCGCGAAGGCGGGCCTCTTGATTCCTGGATCCGCGGGATCGCTCCCGCGTCCGCCTCAAGGCAGCATGCTGTGGTCGTAGGTGCGGATGTCCCGGTGCTTGGTCTCGGTCAGGAAAACAGCGCCGATGATCAGCGTCATGATCGACACCACGATCGGGTACCACAGGCCGTAGTAGATGTCTCCCGTCGCCGCGACCATGGCGGTCGCAGTCAGCGGCAGCATGCCTCCGAACCAGCCGTTGCCGATGTGGTAGGGCAGCGACATCGATGTGTAGCGGATCTTGGTCGGGAAGAGCTCGACCAGGAACGCCGCGATCGGCCCGTAGACCATCGTCACGTAGATCACCATCACGACGAGGATCAGCTCGGCCATGAACCAGTTGACCTGACCCTTGTCGGCGCCCCCTTTGTAGCCGGCTTCCTTCAGCGTCGCCGCGAGCTTCTTGTCGTCCCAGCCTTCGATCCGCGTCGTGCCGATCGTGGTCACCACGGCCTTGCCTGCCTCAGCCGGCACCGATGTGAACGACAGTCCCTGCTTGGTCAGGAAGTCCTTGGTCCGGTCGCAGTCGGAGAACTTGCTCCACGGCCCGACGAACAGATGGAACTGGCAATCGGTCGCCGCGACGGTGATTGGCGTCTTGGCCGAGAATTCTTCGAGCGCGGGATTGATGTAGTGCGTCAGCGCCCCGAACAGCGGGAAGTAGGTCACCGCGGCGATCAGGCACCCTGCCAGGATGATCTTGAGCCGCCCGATCTTGTCCGAGAGCCAGCCGAAGACGATGAAGAACGGCGTTCCGATCAGCAGCGACACCGCGATCAGCGTGTAGGCCGACACGTAATCGAGCTTCAGCGTAATGGTGAGGAAGAACAGCGCGTAGAACTGTCCCGTGTACCACACCACGCCCTGTCCTGCGGTCGCGCCGAGCAGCGCCAGCAGCACGTACTTGTTGTTGGGATACTTGAAGAAGCTGTCGGTCAGCGGAGACTTCGATCCCTTGCCCTCCGACTTCATCTTCTGGAAGATCGGCGACTCGTGCAGCTTGAGGCGGATGTAGACGGAGAACACCAGCAGGATCAACGATACCCAGAACGGTATCCGCCAGCCCCAGTCGGCAAAGACCTTCGCATCCATGTACACGCGGCAGACACCGATCACTGCCAGCGCCAGGAAGAATCCGAGGGTCGCGGTGGTCTGGATCCAGCTCGTGTCGTAGCCGCGCTTGTTGTGCGGCGCGTGCTCGGCCACGTAGGTCGCAGCCCCTCCGTATTCACCGCCGAGCGCGAGTCCCTGCACCAGCCGCAGCGTCACCAGTAGGACCGGCGCCGCCCAACCGATGCTCTGGTAGGTGGGCAGCAAGCCGACCAGGAAGGTCGCGCCGCCCATGAACACGATGGTCACCAGAAAGGTGTACTTGCGTCCGACCAGATCGCCGATCCGGCCGAAGACGATGGCGCCGAAGGGCCGTACCAGGAAGCCCGCGGCATAGGTCGCAAACGCCGAGAGCAGTGCCGCGGTGTCGTTCCCCGCCGGGAAGAATAGCGCCGCGAAAAACGGCGCCAGAGTCGCGTACAGATAAAAGTCGTACCACTCGAACACGGTGCCGAGCGAGGAGGCAAAGATGACCTTCCTTTCCTCGGTGCCTATGCTCTTGATTGACTCCTCTTCCAGATAGCCCTTTCTTGCTTTGACGTCCGCCATCTCTGCCTCCTTGAAGTTCGATCTTCAATGGACGCGCCGGACCTTCGCAATCGCCGCAACTTTCCCCCGCCGGCTGCGCCGCCAACGCTCGTAAGCGAACCTGCGCCGCGAATAGTATCCCAGTCGATGCTTACGTGAAACTTACACGATCCTTCGCGGACTCCTGACGATGTTGCGTCGCAGCATCGGGGCCGCTTAACCCGCCGGTTTGGAACGCTGCTCCAGCAAGCCCTCGATCCTGGCCATCAGGTCGCGGGTCGAGAAGGGCTTGGTGATGTACACATCGGCTCCGAGCGACATCCCTCGGGTGACTTCGGCATCGCGTCCTTTGGCGGAAAGCATGATCACCTTGGTGTGCCGCCAGTCCGGATGCTCGCGGATGCGCGCGCACACTTCGTAGCCGCTCTTCACAGGCATCATCACGTCGAGGAGCACCAGATCCGGACGCTCCCGCTCGACGGCCTGCAGCGCTTCCTCGCCATTGCGCGCGACGCAGACCTCGTATCCGCCGCGCTGCAGGAGAAACTCAACCGCCGCGACGATGCTCGGCTCGTCGTCTGCGATGAGGATCTTCTTGCTCATGCCGCGGTGGCGGTTGGCAGGGTGAAGGAAAAGCGCGCGCCTCGGCCCAGGCTGCTCTCGACCCACATCCTGCCGCCGAAATGCTCGACGATCTGGCGACTGATGTGCAATCCCAGGCCGCTGCCGTGCGGCTTGTTCGTGAGCGTGTCTCCCACCTGATGGAACTTGCTGAATACGGCTTCGTGATTCTCCTCGCCGATGCCGCGCCCATTGTCGCACACGTCGACGCGCAGGCTTCCGTCGCGCTCCGAGAGCGCCACCTCGACCCTGCCGTTGGCCGCGTCGCAGAACTTGGCCGCATTCGACAGCAGGTTGAGCATGACCTGGATCATGCGGTCGAGATCGACCTTCACGCTCGAGACCTTGTCCGGCAGCCGTGCCTCGATCTGAATGTTCCTTTCCTTGAACAGCTGCTCCATCGCGGCCAGCGTGTCGGAAATCACCTCCTTCATGTCGACCCTCGATTCGACCCAGTCGGCCTTGCCCGACTCGATCTTGGAAAGGTCCAGGACCTGGTTGATGAGCCGGGTGAGGCGCTCCGCCTCCTTGGTGATGATGCCCAGGAACTTCTTGCGCTGCTCGGCGCCGATGTCGGGGTCCTCGAGCAGGATTTCGGTGAACGCGCGGATCGAGGTGAGCGGGGTGCGCAGCTCGTGGGTGACGGTCGACACGAAATCATCCTTGAGCCGGTCGAGTTCCGTGAGCCGCTCGTTGGCCTGGCGCAGCTCGGCCGTTGCGGCCTCGAGCTCGCGCGACTTCTGTTGGAGCCGATGGCTGTACACGACCACCTCCGACGCTTCGTCGAGGATTTCGCGGACCTCCTCGATGGTCAGAGCCTCCTCCTTGACTACCGATGCCACCATGACCCGCGCCGACGCGGCACCGATCGCCCCGGCGAGCTGAACTTCGACGTAGTGCACCAGCTCGGCATCGGCGATGAGCTGCTCATCGGGCCAGCGCAACCCTCTTGCCGCCGCGTAGTCGCGGAAGGCGGAGTCCGCGGTCGCGGTGCCCAGGAACCGCGCAAGCAGGCTGTAGAGGTCGGGCACCGAAGCCGTGCCGCGCCAGAAGCGCGCCCCACCGGCTCCGCCGGTGTGGCTGAAGACATCGACGAACAGGCTTGCCTGACGATGTTCTACGGCGCTTGGCGACGCGAACAGCGACCCGGCGACATAGGCGCCTACGTTAGCGATCATGCTCCAGATCATCGCGTGGCTTATCTGATCGAGTCCGGACAGTCCGAAGAGCTGCAACGGCTTGAGCAGCGCAATGCCAAAGGGTCCCTGCTCGAGCAAGCCGATGGGCAACCATCCCGAACGCGCCAGCGCCGGCAGCAGCAGCGTGTAGAGCCAGACCGCGAAGCCTGCCAGCAAGCCGCAAAGCGCTCCCGTGCGAGTGCCGCCCTTCCAGAATATGCCGCCGAGGATCGCCGGAGCGAACTGGGCGACGGCGGCGAATGAGATCAGCCCGATCGAGACCAGCGCGTAGGCCTCGCCGGCCACCCTGAAGTAGATGTAGCCCAGCAGGAGGATCAGCACGATCGCGCCGCGCCTGATGCCCAGAAGCAGCCCGGTCAAGTCGCGGCGCTCGATGAGTCGCAGCGGGCGCAGCCTGAGCAGGACCGGCATCACGAGGTCGTTGCAAACCATGGTGGACAGCGCGATGGTCTCGACGATCACCATGCCCGTGGCGGCCGACAGTCCACCGATGAAGACGAGGAGGGCGAGCAATTCCTGCTTCTCCGCCATCGGCAGAGTGAGCACGAAGGTATCGGCGTCGACGCTGCCTTCCGGAAACCGCAGCAGGCCGCCGAAGGCGATGGGCAGCACGAAGACGTTGATCGCGATCATGTACAACGGGAACAGCCAGATCGCCTTGTTGAGGTGCTTCTCGTCGACGTTTTCGATGACCGCGACCTGGAACTGCCGCGGCAGGAACATGATCGCCATCATCGACAGGATCGTGAGCCACACCCAGTTCGCGTAGCCTCCGGCAACGCCTCCCAGCGGTGCGAGCATTGCGCTCATCTTTGGCTCCGCCGCCGCGCGACCGAACACATCGCCGAAGCCGTTGTAGATGCCGAAGGTGACGAACGCGCCGACGGCGAGAAAGGCCAGCAGCTTCACCAGCGATTCGAAGGCGATGGCGGCGACCATCCCCTGGTGATGCTCCGCCGCGTCGAGGTGACGCGTGCCGAAGGCGATGGTGAACGCGGCCAGGATCAGCGCCACCCAGAGCGCCGTGTCTTGCCGGATCGACAGCGCGCCGACCACGGTCGGCATGGTGACTTCAGGATAGTGCACGAGGATTGTGAAGCTGCTCGATACCGCCTTGAGCTGCAGCGAGATGTAGGGAAGGATGCCGATCACCGCGATGACCGTGACCAGGCCGCCGAGCAGCGCGCTCTTGCCGTAGCGCGACGCGATGAAGTCGGCCAGCGAGGTGATGCGGTTCTGCTTGGAGATGCGCAGGATCTTGCGCAGCACCACCCACCAGACCGCGATCATCAGCGTCGGACCGATGTAGATGGGGAGGAAGCCCACCCCGTCGCTGGCCGCGCGGCCGACGCTGCCGTAGAAGGTCCACGCCGTCGCATAGACGGCAAGTGAAAGGCTGTAAACGTAGGGACTGGCGATGATCGACCGGCCGGCGTCGGCGCGCTCGTCGGCGTAGTAGGCGATCGCGAAAAGCACCCCTAGATAAAGGAAGGAAGTGAGGACGATCGCAGTCTCGTGCAGCATGACGACGCTCGTTAGTGTCCTGTTCCGTGAGTTCCGACGATAAAGGAGCAGATGAAATCGGCCGTCAGGCGAGGCGCGAGGCCGCAACGGTAGTATGTGCTACGGTGAGGCCGAGCAACAAAGCATGATGGCCGAGTTCGCCGCGAACCATCAAGCGAATTTGCGGAACAGGGCACTGTAGCTTGCTATTCGACCGATTCGGCGACGTACGCCATCAGCGCGACCAGCGCCGCCCACGCGATGAACAGGTACGCGTAGAGAGCCGGCACGCCGAACAGCGAGCCCGACACATTGAACAGCGCGAGGATCGGGTAGTTGAACAGCACCATCCCCAGCATGAACAGCGCCATGAAACGCTGGCCCCTGCTCTCGAGTTCGTTCATCGCGCTTCCTTTGCGAATCTGTCAGCTTACAGCGCGCGCGCGCACCATGGTGACGGTGCACGGCGCCTGAGCCGCGACCTGGGCGGATACACTTGGAAACAGTCGCCCCGGCGCTCCGTCCCGAGGCGCACCCATCAGCACATGGTCGACGTCGTTCATCGTCGCGTAGTCGACCAACGCCGCCACCGGTTTATCCGACTCTAGCACGTGGTAGGTAACGCGTTCTTCGGCGAGCTCGAGCGGCCTGGCCCAGCGGCGCAGCTTGACCAGATGCTTGATGTGACGACCGGTGGCGGTGTTCTCCTCCCGTTCGCCGCGCAATGTTGCCGCCGGCTGCACCGCGGTGACGCAGGCGATGCGGCAGAGATCGTCGGCCGCGACCAGGCGCCGCGCCGCATCCTGCAGCGCTTCGAACAGGGCGTCCTCCGGCTGCTCGGGAGCGATCGCCACGAGCACAATCGGCACCGGACCGCTCGGCCTCGAGGGCGGGAGACGCGGCGCCGGCCTGAAGCTTCGCGTCCGCAGCCAACGACGTGCCGAGGTTACCCAACCGGCTCGACGCTTGCGCGACGCGCGCTCGGTCAACGCCACATGGCCGGGGTTAGCCAGATCGAAGGCGACTTGAGCCGCGGAGGCGTAGCGGTCGCGCGCATCGATCTCCAGGCAACGCAGGATGATCTCCTGCAGCCAATCCGGTGTTTCTGGAACCAACGCGCGTGGCGGCACGGGGTCGCGATAGAGCCGCCGGCGCAGCTGCGCGCGGGTGCTCGGATTGCCGAAGGGGAAACGTCCCGTGACAAGCTCATAGAGGATGGCGCCCAGGGCGAATATGTCGCTGCGGGAGTCGCCGCGAACGCCGACGACCTGCTCGGGCGCCATGTAGACCCAGTTGCCGACCGGGAAGCGAAGCTCCTCGGCCAGCAGGTCCGGATAGTGGCTGTGGTGAGCCAGGCCGAAATCGATCAGCACGGCTTCGCCGCTCGCCCGGTACAGCACATTGGTAGGCTTGAGGTCGAGGTGCGCAACGTCGTGGCGATGCACATCGTGCAGCGCCAGGGCGAGCGCCGAGCCAAGGCGAGCGATCTCTTGCGCGGCGACCGGAGCGCGCCGTACCCAATCGTCGAGCCGGACGCCGTCGACGTACTCCAAGACCAGGTACGGAATGGTCTCGACGTCGCCAAACGCGACCAGCGTCGGATGATGAGGACTTTGCGGAAGGGCGCCCAGCACCATACGGCAGACCTCGAAAGCGACCACGTTCACCGCGCGTTCCCCCGGACCGAGGCGTGGAATCTTGATGACCAGCGGGAGCGGCCCGTCGCGACCCATAAGGCGATAGATCGTCGCCATGCTGCCGGCGTGGATCACCTCGCCCAAGCGAAAGCCGTCGATCTCGCTGCCAGGCTCGATCGTATGCATTCAGGGCCTGTGAGCGCTATGGGCGCATACGCGAACGGGTGCCCTGGGGCGCCAATCAAGGCGCAGGACGAAGCCAAGACTAGCGGTCTTGGCGAGGACGGCAACACCGAGTGGCGCCCCAGGACGTCCGTTCCCTTCGGGTTGCTGCCGAAAACGCCGATCGCTGTGTTGCAAAGTCTCGCCGGGCGCCCTGCCCGCCTTCGCCTTTGCGCCTTGCGCAAGGCGTTTTCGGCTACGCAACGCGTTTGTGTCCATAGCACTAACAGGCCCTAAGCACCGCGCTCGAGCCGCAGAGCAACGCGCTCAGGGAGTCCGGCCGATCGAACCTTATGCGCGGCGAGAGCAAAGTCGTAAGGAACGCGAAAGAAGGTAAGCCTGGAGCGCTCGAGGTCGGCCAGCGCATAGCAGGCCTTGTTGCTTCGATCCCGTGGCTGCCCGGCGGATCCCACGATGGCGAGCCATCGGCGGTGTCTGCCGGTGGGGATCGGCGTGCCGGGTACCGGCCGGAAGGGCGCGGGGCGTCCGTCGGCTCCCATGTAGAAGAGTTTCTGCTCGTGGACGTGACCGCAGAAGATGTAGCTCACGCTTCCCGCCCGGATGCTGTCTTCGGCCTCCCTCAAGCTCGTCACGTAGATCCATTGCTCGGGCGCTGCGGCGCTGGCGTGCACGAAGAGCATGTCGTCATGCTTCACGCACAGCGGGAGACCGGCAAGGAAGCCGCGCTGTTTCTCGCGGAGTTGCTCCTGCGTCCAGTTGATCGTGGCCTTGGCGTGGGAGCTCAGCGTATCGTCCGGGCGGCCGAGCGCTGCGGCATCGTGATTGCCCAGCACGACTACCGCACCGCCTGCTGCGTGCTCCTCAATCAGATCGAGCACTGCAACGGGATCGGCTCCGTAGCCGACCAGATCGCCGAGAAATGCGAAGCGATCGGCTCCCAGAGCCTTGGCGTGGGAAAGGCAGGCGGTGATCGCCTCCAGGTTGCTGTGGATGTCGGCGAACAGGGCCAGCTTCATCGCGAATGTGCGCGCGGTTCACCCTGGCGGAACGGGCTCGACACCTCACGCGTCGAGCCCAAAATGTACCACCAGCGCTAAGCGCACCCAAATGCCCGCGGGGCGCCGCATTGGAGCCCGCTCGCCTATGCGATACAGTGTCTCACCGACACGGCGCGACGCAAGTTCCAGCACGTTGATCATCGCACTGCTCTCCGACGTTCACGGCAATCTCGAGGCGCTCAGCGCGTGCCTCAAGCACGCGAGCGAGGCCGGCGCAGACCGCTATGCCTTCCTTGGCGACCTCGTGGGGTACGGCGCCGACCCGCAGGCGGTCGTCGATACCGTGGCTCGCTACGCCGCTCAAGGGGCGGTTGTCGTCAAGGGCAACCACGACGAGGCGATCGAAAGGACGCCGCGCTACATGAACGACTCGGTGCGCGCCGTCGCCGACTGGACGCGCGAGGTGCTCAGCGACGAGGGCAAGGTGTTCCTCGCTTCGCTGCCGCTGTGTGTGCGCGAGCCGGACTTCTGTTTCGTGCACGCGTCGGCGGCGTCGCCGGAGCGGTGGGACTACATCGACAGCGCCGCCGCGGCGCGGCGCTGCATCGATGCGGCGCACACTGCCTATACGTTCTGCGGCCACGTCCACGACCAGGAGCTCTACTTCGAGGGAGCGGGCGGAAAAACGGCGACTTTCAGGCCGGTGCCGGGTACGCCGGTGCCAATCGGGTGCCACCGCCGCTGGCTGGCGATGGTCGGGTCGGTGGGGCAGCCGCGAGACAACAATCCCGCCGCAGCCTATGCTCAGTTCGACTCCGATCGCGAAAGAATAACGTTCAGACGCGTCCCCTACGACCACATTGCCGCCGCTCGCAAGATCCGCGCGGCGGGCTTGCCCCTTTCCATCGCCTTCCGTGTTGAGAGGGGCGTATGAGCGCCGGAGCAGGGGCCCCGCGCGCAGCGCGGGGATGCGACCCGCGAAACGCCCGGCTGGCCGACGCGCAGACGCGATGGTTGGCACGGCGTCCAAGGAGGCCAGGCGTATGAGCGGCGGAGCAGGGGCCCCGTGCGTAGCGCGGGGATGCGACCCGCGAAACGCCCGGCTGGCCGACGCGCAGACGCGATGGTTGGCACGGCGTCCAAGGAGGCCAGGCGTATGAGCGGCAGAGCAGGGGCCGCTCCTGAAGCGTTGCGCAAGAACGCGAGGGCTTGTCGTCCGCACCTTGCACTCGCCTCGGGTCGCCTCCACTCGCCGTGGCTCGTGGAGACCTGCTCCGCCTCGGCGATTGCCCCGCGCGCGGCGCGGGGATGCGACCCGCGAAACGCCCAGCTGGCCGACGCGCAAGCGCGATGCTTGGCGCATGCCGTTTCAAGGAGGCCAGGAATATGAGCTCCGACAGATACGCGGGCACCGAGCTCGACGGCTTTCGAATCGGGGAGCGCATCCATTCGGGCGCGATGGGCTACATCTATCGCGTCGAGGGACGCGAGACTGGCTTCCCGATGATCATGAAGGTGCCACGCATCGGTCCCGGTGAATCCGGCGAGGGCGTCATCAGCTACGAAACCGAGGCGATGGTGCTGCCCGCACTGTCGGGGCCGCACGTCCCGCGCTTTGTCGCGCTCGGCAACCTATCCCGGACACCCTACCTCGTTACGGAGTGGGTCGAAGGCGAGAGCCTCGAGCAAAGGCTCAGGCGCGGGCCGCTTCCTCCAGACGAGGTCGCCTCCAAGGGCGCGGCAATCGCCGATGCCGTGCACAGCCTCCACATGCAGGACGTGATCCACTTCGATCTCAAGCCGGACAATGTGATCATCAAGGCGAAGGGGGACGTAGTCCTCATCGATTACGGCCTCGCGTACCACGCGCATTTCCCCGATCTGCTGGCGGAGGAGCATCGCTTCGCCGCGGGATCCGCCCCTTACATATCGCCCGAGCAGGTGTCGGGCACGCGTTCCGATCCGCGCAGCGACATCTTCGCGCTGGGGGCGATCCTCTACGAGATGGCGACCGCCGAGCTGCCCTTCGGCGTCCCGGAGACCGTGGCCGGGCTACGCGATCGCCTGTGGCTCGACCCGGTTCCGCCGCGCGTGCGCTCTTCCGCAGTGCCCCCGTGGCTGCAGGAAATCATCCTGCGCTGCCTCGAGCCCAACGCCGAGGACCGCTACCAGTCGGCGGCACACGTAGCGTTCGATCTCCGCAACCCGGACCAGGTCGCGATCACCGCGCGCGCCGTCAAATCCAACCCGTCGAGCTTCCTGGAGCAGATGCGGCGCTGGTGGCGCGCCCGCGGCAAGCGTCCGGGTCCGCAGCGACTGCCGAAGTCCCAGGTGAGCGCGACTCCCGTGGTCATGGTGGCGGTCGACACCATGCATCCGGACGATCAACGACAGCCGTCCCTGCAGCGGACGACGGCGCAGGTACTGTCGCTCTCCGCCGAATTCCGGTTGATTTGCGTGTCGGTGATCCAACGGGCGGTGGTGGCAGAAAGTGCGGACGCCGAGAGCGCGTCGGGCGCCTATCTCGATCACCTCGTGCGCTTGCGCCACTGGGTCGAACCGCTGAAGCTGCCGCCGCGGCGCCTTTCGCTGCACGTGCTCGAATCCGCGAATCCCGAGAGTGCGCTGCTCGAGTTTGCAAGGCGAAACAATGTCGACCTCATCATCCTGGGCGCGCCTCATCCCGCGCAGCTCGGCCTCGCTTGGTGGCGCTCGGTCGCTTCGGGGGTAACCGCCAACGCGCATTGCAGCGTGCACGTCGTGCGAGTCCCGGCTGCGGCAAGCTGATCGCCGCGGCCAGGGGGATGTTGCGAAGATTACTGTGCGGCCGCTTCGAGACAATAGCCGGCGCCGCGGACCGTCGAGATCCTGATCCCGCCCGGCGAGAGCTTCTTGCGCAGGCGATGCACGTAGACCTCGATCGCATTGGCGCTCACTTCCTCGCCCCACTCGCAGAGGTGGTCGACGAGCTGATCCTTGTGCACAAGCCGCCCAGGCCGTTGCAGGAACAGCTCGAGCAGCGAGAGCTCCCGCGCCGATAGCTCGAGCCGCTCTCCACAGAGCTCCGCGACGCGTCCGACCTGATCGAAGCTAAGCTGCCCGTGCCTGATCAGCGTGCACGATGACGATGTGCCGCGGCGCGTGAGCGCCCGTGCACGAGCCTCGAGCTCGGCGAGCTGAAACGGTTTGGCGAGATAGTCGTCGGCGCCTGCGTCGAGCCCACGCACGCGGTCGTTGACGCTGTCCAGGGCGGTGAGCATCAGCACCGGCACGCGGGAGTTGCGCGCGCGCAGGCGCTTGAGCACTTCCAGACCGGAAAGCCCGGGAAGACCTATATCGAGGATCACGAGATCGAAATCGGTGGCGCCCAGTGCCGCATCGGCTTCGCTGCCGTTCTTCGCCCAATCGGCGGCGTAGCCGGATCGGCGCAGCGTGCGCCGCAACCCATCCGCCAGCACGGGGTCGTCTTCGGCGATCAGAATGCGCATCCGCCTGCCTCCACGCGCGGAGCCTGCAGAGGCAGTGTAGTGGCCTGTAACGCCCAATTCAATACTGTCTGGCTTGGCCTCCGCGCCGATCGCGGCGTTGCCACCGCTCGCAAGGGGGCCTACCCTTGCTTCGCGTTGGCGCCTTGCGCTCGGCACAGATCCCGGCGCCATACCACTGCGTTCAGTACCGAATCGGACGTTACAGGCCACAGCAAAAAACAGCGCCGGGGGCCGTCTCCGACGCCGGTTCAGGGCCGCTCGCAGAGCGGCAGAGCGAATGCTTGCAGCACGTCGCCGCTGCCCGTGTCTTCGACGAAGGCCACAACCGTCAGCGGGCCGGTCTCCCGTGGAAGCGGGAACACCAGGCGTTCCCGCGATTCGCCGTCCTCCCCAACCGGTATTCCCGGCTTCCATTGCCGGACCACATGATCGTGGGTCAGGCGCTTGCCAGCGTTCTCGCCCGCCTTCACCTCGCTGACCAGCCCATCCTGAAGCAGCCCAGCCGTGACGCGTGCACGCGGACGGTCGCGCTTGTCCGGAACCTTGACGCTAATCTCGACGCGTGCTTCGCCCTCCCGCCTCTGCGCGGCGAGCTCGATCGTCGCACGGGCAGGCTGGCTGGTAATGGCGGCGATCGCCTCGGCGGTGCTGCCGGTACGCCACCGCGAGAAATCGCGTCCCTGCACGAGGACCTGCGGGGTATAGACGAACGCCGTGTGGTGGCGTCGCATCTGCTCGTGCTGGCGTTCGGTGAAGGCCGAACTGGCGAAGCGATCCTTCCACCCGAGCCGGTCCCAGTAATCCACGTGCAGCCCGATCGGCACGATTGAATCGCCGCGCGCGTCGAGCTGCGAGAGCCACCGATCCGCAGGTGGGCAGCTGTCGCAGCCCTCGGACGTGTAGAGCTCGACCAGAGCGACTGCGTGTGCCGGGCTCTGCGATCGGCAATCGGCGAGGACCTGAGGCGGGAGCAGCGTCAGGGCAGCGAGCGCAATGAGCGTCTTGGGGAGCGAAATCACCAGCCATGCCTCCGGTGTGCGGCGAGTCCCTGTAGTCGCGGAGCATGGGCGACGGCTTACACCGCGGTGGCGCCATCTTCTATGCTAGCATGCGCCGACTGCGGCGAAATCGGCATCGGGTCGCTGCAACGCCGCAGGCCATCAAGAAACCGCCACAGAGGAGACCTGCCATGGGTATTTTCGGACTCATCGGTACGATTATCGTGGGTTTCGTTGTCGGATGGATCGCAACCAAGATCATGCCGGGTGTCGATAAGCTTGGCTTCTGGCTTACCACCGCGCTGGGAATCGGAGGTTCGATAGTCGGCGGATTCATCAGCAGCCTCATCTGGAGGTCGCCCGACGGCAAGTTTCACCCGGCCGGATGGATTCTTTCGATCATCGGGGCCGTGATCCTGCTGTGGGCATACAACAACTTCGTTCGCTGACAATCCGTAGACAGCGGTCGGCTTGATCGCGGGCGCTCGCGTTCGCGCGAGCCCTCACGGGACGTTGCGGCGTTTCGCTCCCAGCGTCGACCGGCGAGAGCAGGTAGCGCCCCGCGGGTGGAATTCACTGCCCGAATTTCGACTGCGAGCCGTTTGTGCGCCTCCTATAATCGGGGCTCGATCCACGGATTTTACCCATGACGACCCTGCCCTCATCCGAAGTGATGTACCGTGCGCTCACCGAGCGCGATCCCGCTTTCGACGGAATTTTCTATGTCGCCGTGAGGACGACCCGGGTCTTTTGCCGGCCGGTCTGTCACGCGCGCACTCCCAAACGCGAAAACGTCGAGTTCTTCGGAACTCCTCACGAAGCCCTTCACGCCGGCTACCGGCCGTGCCTTCGCTGCCGCCCGCTCGACCGCAGTCGTGCGTCGCCACAGGTGGTGGAAGAGCTGCTCGCCGCAGTGGAAGCCGACCCGTCGGGACGGCTTCGCGATGCCGATCTCGAGCACATGGGTATCGATCCGTCGAGCGCACGGCGTGCCTTCCGCCGCTACTGCGGCATGAGCTTCCACGCGTACCACCGTGCCCGACGGATGGGCATGGCGCTCTCCGGCATCCGGGAGGGGAAGAGCGTGATCGAACTGCAGCTCGACCACGGCTTCGAATCGGGCAGCGGCTTCCGTGAGGCTTTTGGCCGCGTCTTCGGTACGCCGCCCAGCCAGGCACGCGATCTCGATTGCCTGTATGCGCGCTCGTTCGAGTCGCCCCTGGGGCCGCTGCTCGCGCTCGCCAACGACGAAGGCGTGCACCTGCTCGAATTCGTCGATCGCCGGGGCCTCGAGCGCGAATTGCAGACGCTGCGGCGGCGCGTGCCGCAGCACATCGTGCCCGGGGATCATGCGCATCTGGAGAGCATCGGCAAAGAGCTCGCCGAATACTTCAACGGCGATTCGCTTGAGTTCGCGACGCCGATCAAGCTCGACGGTTCGCCGTTCCAGCGAACGGTGTGGGAGGCACTGCGCGAGATCCCACCGGGCGCGACGCGCAGCTATGCGGAAATCGCCTCCCGTGTAGGCAAGCCTAGCGCAGTGCGCGCCGTCGGCCGGGCCAATGGCGACAACAAGCTCGTCATCATCGTGCCCTGTCACCGCGTGATCGGCGCCGACGGCACCCTCACCGGCTACGGCGGCGGGCTGTGGCGCAAGGCGTGGCTGCTCGAGCACGAACGCAGGCATACGTCCGTGCGCGGGCAGCTCGACCTGGCGGTGACGCCGACGGCGGCTCTCGCGCCAGCCTGAATCATGTCCGCAGCCGATCTAGCGCGGCTCGCACTGCTGGCCGCGCTGTGGGGAGGCTCGTTCGCCTTCATGCGGGTCGCGGCTCCGGTGCTTGGACCCCTATGGCTCGCGGAGAGCCGCGTGGTGCTGGCCTTCGCCGCCCTGCTCGTCCTCGCCATCGCGCGCAACGGCGTCCCTTCGCTGCGGGAGCGCTGGCGCGACTACCTGTTCGTCGGCGCGGTCAACTCGGCGCTCCCCTTCGCTCTGTTCAGCTTCGCCGCGCAATACGTCACCGCGTCGACTGCCGCGATCCTAAACGCCACCAGCCCGTTTTTCAGCGCCATCGTGGCGGCCGCATGGGTGCGTGACCGGCTGACTGCCACCAAACTGGTCGGCATGTCACTGGGGATCGCCGGTGTCGGGTTGCTCGTGGGATGGCACAGCGAGCCGCAGACCGGCCTTACGCTGACCGCGGTGCTCGCCTGCCTCCTCGCCGCGTTGTGCTACGCCATCGCGAGCGTCTACGTCAAGGTAAGGATGACGGGGACGCCCAGTTTTGCGATCGCACTCTACAGCCAGTTCACCGCGGCGATCGTGCTTGCACCGGCGCTGCCTCTGGCTCCGGCGCACGGAGCGGTGACGCCGCTGGTCGCGGCCAACGTTCTCGCGCTGGCGCTGGCGTCGACGGCATTCGCCTACCTGCTGTACTTCCGGCTGATCGCGAACGTCGGAGCGACACGCGCGTTGACGGTCACCTTTCTGATCCCGTTGTTCGGCGTGCTATGGGGCTTCCTTTTTCTGGGGGAAGCGATCGGAGCCAGCACGCTGGGCGGTGGAGCGCTCATTCTCGTCGGGACCTGGCTAACGTTGCGCGCGGCGCGCGACCGACGCGCGCGCCCGGCCAAGCGCAGCGCGATCAGACCAGCTCGGCTGCCGGGCCGAGGATCTGCTCGCGCAACTCGCGATAGCGCGGCAGCGTCGGCGGATAGACGCAGAGGTATTTGACCTGCGCCGCCTGCAGGCAGCGCTGCTTGATGATTTCCAGCTTCTGGTCGCGCGGGTTCTGCACCTGCTCCGGCTCCCGCGAATCGACGATGGCGACGATGGTCATGTCGCGGTCGCACACCACGAAACCGACGTGCTGGTTGGCGATCTTGCGAAACGCCCGCAGCCGCTCCATGCCTTGCGGCCCGATCTTCACCTGCAGCACGTCTGCGAGCCTGACGCGGGCGAAGATCTCGTGCCGAGGAAACGCCGCCTTTAGAAGCAGGTAGACGACGTTCTCGGCCTTGGACAGGAACCGTGGCCGCAGGAGATACAGCCCCGGAAGCTCCGCGCTCGACAGAAGACGCGTCGTTTCGCCTTCGGTCCATTGCGCTGCGGTGGTCGGTCCCTCGGCCGTGACCTTGGTCGACGAGGTGCTGCGCTGCCGTCGCATCAATCCCACCAGCACGGCGACGACCAGCGCGCTGATCGCGAGCGCGAAGAGCATTCCGGAGGTCATCGAGCGGGTTCCCCTAAGAGGCTTCGAATGCAGTGCATCATCGCCTGCGTCACTCCCGGGTAAGGTGCCAGCCTCTGCGCCGCCGCTAGCACAATCGCGCGTAGTCTAATCCATTTCGCTTACCGCCGCTGGGGAGACCGACTTTTCCGCGCGCATCGGACTCCTATCACGACACCTTGATCACGAATCGAGCCAGCGACCCATTCACGAAGAAGAAGCCCCGCGAATGCGGGGCTTCTTTGTGACTGTGAGCTGGATCCCGGATCGCGCGCCCTTCGGGCGCTTGTCCGGGATGACGCGGCTGTCGAAACGAAAATTGGATCCCCGCCTTCGCGGGGATGACGATTTCGTTTCCGATCGCGACCCGCACTTTGGCGGGCCGCTCTCGGACGAAATCGTCACATATCCATGTCGCCCATGCCGCCCATGCCACCCATTCCGCCGCCACCGCCCATCGGCTTCTCCTCCTTCGGCGCTTCGGCGATCATCGCTTCGGTGGTCAACATCAGGCTCGCGACCGACGAGGCGTTCTGCAGCGCGAAGCGCGCGACCTTGGTGGGATCGACGACGCCCATCTCGACCAGGTCGCCATACTGGCTGGTCTGGGCGTTGAAGCCGAAGTTGCCCTTGCCCTCCGCAACCTTGTTGACGACCACCGAGGGCTCGTCACCGGTGTTGGCGACGATCTGGCGCATCGGTTCCTCGAGCGCGCGCAGCACGATCTTGATGCCCGCTTCCTGATCAGGATTTTCGCCCTTCACGCGGTTGCTGAGGTTCGCGCGAGCGCGCAGGTACGCAACGCCGCCACCGGCGACGATGCCTTCCTCGACCGCGGCACGAGTCGCGTGCAATGCATCTTCCACGCGCGCCTTCTTCTCCTTCATCTCGACTTCCGTTGCGGCGCCGACCTTGATCACGGCCACGCCGCCGGCGAGCTTCGCCACGCGCTCCTGCAGCTTTTCCTTGTCGTAGTCGGAAGTGGCCTCGTCGATCTGGACGCGGATCTGCTTCACCCGCGCCTCGATCGACTTCTTGTCGCCAGCGCCATCGATGATGGTCGTGTCTTCCTTGGCGATCTCGATGCGCTTGGCACGCCCCAGGTCCTTGAGCGCCGCGTTCTCGAGCTTCAGTCCCAGCTCCTCGGCGATCACCGTTCCGCCGGTCAGGATCGCGATGTCCTCGAGCATCGCCTTGCGCCGATCGCCGAAGCCCGGTGCTTTGACCGCGCAGGTCTTGAGGATGCCGCGGATGTTGTTGACGACCAGAGTGGCCAGCGCTTCGCCGTCGCAGTCTTCGGCGACGATCAGCAGCGGCTTGCCCGATTTCGCGACCTGTTCGAGCACCGGCAGAAGATCGCGGATGTTGCTGATCTTCTTGTCGTGCAGCAGGATGTACGGCTCCTCGAGGATCGCCACTTGCTTGTCGGCGTTGTTGATGAAGTACGGCGAGATGTAGCCGCGATCGAACTGCATGCCTTCGACGAGCTCGAGCTCGTTCTCGAGGCCCTTGCCGTCCTCGACGGTGATCACGCCTTCCTTGCCCACCTTGTCCATGGCGTCGGCGATGGTCTTGCCGATCGATTCGTCGGCGTTGGCCGAGATCGCGCCGACCTGGGCGATCTCCTTGCTCGTCGTGCAGGGCTTGCTGATCTTCTTGAGCTCCTCGACGACCGCGATCACGGCCTTATCTATGCCGCGCTTGAGATCCATCGGGTTCATGCCCGCGGCGACGTACTTCATCCCTTCGGTTACGATCGATTGCGCCAGCACGGTCGCGGTGGTCGTGCCGTCACCGGCGACATCGGAAGTCTTGGACGCGACTTCCTTCACCATCTGCGCACCCATGTTCTCGAACTTGTCCTTGAGCTCGATTTCCTTCGCCACCGACACGCCGTCCTTGGTCACGGTCGGCGCGCCGAAGCTGCGCTCGAGCACAACATTACGGCCCTTGGGGCCGAGGGTTATCTTGACGGCGTTGGCGAGGATGTTCACGCCCGTCAACATTCGGTTGCGGACGCCTTCGCCGAAGCGTACGTCTTTAGCTGCCATGACTGTTTCTCCTGAGATCTGTGATGTGAATTCGAAGCGCGATCAGCCGATGATGCCGATGATGTCGTCTTCGCGCATGTGCAGGTAGTCGGCACCATCCATCTTGAATTCCTGGCCGGAATACTTGCCGAAGAGAATCTTGTCGCCTACCTTGACGCCCATCGGCACGAGCTTGCCGCTGTCGTCGGTCTTTCCCGGCCCGGCGAACACGACCTCGCCTTGGGACGGCTTTTCGGCCGCAGTGTCGGGGATCACGATTCCGCCGGCCGACTTCCTTTCTTCCTCCAGCCGCTTCACGATCACGCGATCATGCAAAGGACGGATCTTCATGTTAGCGCTTACTCCTCACAATAAGTATGTTGAATCAATATGCTACGATATCGCCAGCCAGCGTTACCGCGGCAGGCCAAAGTGGGCCAAGTTCCGCTACCTTTTTCCGGGAGACCCTGTTAGCACTCAATCTTGACGAGTGCTAATGATAGGGCGCAACTAGGCCAAAATCAAGCGCGGACCGGGAAGGCGAACGCCGGCGGACTGCGCTTGCGAGGAATGGGGTAGGCTAACGCACCCTCAGCCGTCAGAGAGCCATGACCAACGAACCCTCGACCGCTGGCGCGAACGCTGAAGCCCCATCGGTGGCCTCCCGCGGCGTCGAGGCCGGCCGAGGCGCGTCGTGGTGGGGCGAGGGGTGGCGGCTTTTCGTGCCCAGCGTCGGACCGTGGCTGCTCATCGTCGTGATCCTGATTGTGCTGCAAGTCTGCCTGCAGCTCATTCCAATCGTTGGACACCTCGCCAACTCGGTGCTGTTCCCGGTGCTGGCGGGAGGATTGATGCTCGGCTGCAGAGCCGTCGACCAGGGCGAGCCGCTGAGCGTGAGCCACCTGTTCGCTGGATTCAGCACCCGCACGGGCCCATTGCTCATCGCCGGCTTGCTCTATACCGCCATCACGCTCGCGATCGTATTGGTCGTTGCGGGGATCCTGTTAGCGTCTTTCGGGACCGCGGTGCTCGCGCAGCTGTTCGAGCTGCAGAACCCGACCGCGGCGAGCCGTGCTCTCGGCCACGTGCTCCTGGCGCTGCTGGTCGGTGCGCTGCTGTTCCTGGCGCTGTACCTGCCGCTGATCATGGCCATGTGGTTTGCCCCGGCGCTGGTCGTCCTGCGCGGGGTGGAGCCGTGGGCTGCGATGAAGCTGTCCTTCAGCGGCTGTCTGAAGAACATCGGGCCCTTTCTGGTCTACGGCGTGATCGGCATCCTGCTTGCCGTTGTCGCGTCGATACCGCTGCTGCTGGGGTGGCTCGTCCTCGGGCCCGTTACGATCGCTACGATCTACACGGGCTACTGCGACATCTTCGAGGAACAACCCGTCAGTTGAGCGGCGGGTGTGCGGCAACGATGTTGCGCACCTTGGCGATCACCTGCGGCGGCGCGCTCGCGCGCAGGAACCACCGCTGATTCGGCGTATCACCGGCGGGCTCGAAACCGTGCGGCCGCAGTACATGTTGCACGGTCGCGCGGTAGCGTGAACCGCGAGGGATGCGTACCACCCACGTCACTTTTCCCTGAGGGGTTGCGAAGAGCGCGTCGATGAGCGCGCGACCGTGACCGCTGCCGCGGCGGCCGAATTCGAGGCCCGCCAGCCAGAGCTCGTAGCCGCCTTCGAGGGCGCGGAACAGCCCGAACCCGGCAGGAGGATTGCCGCTGTGCCGATCGTCTGGCCAGAAGACATAACCCGGGACGGCGACCGATTCGATGCGCCCCGTCTTTGGATCGGCCTCCGCGAAATAGCCATGCGTGAGCGCGCGCTTGAGCTTCGTGAAGAACTCGGCCGACTGCGGAGTGTCGAGCGCGAGGCTCGACTCGAAACTGCCCTCTGCCGCTGCCTGACGTATCAGCGTGCGCAGCATGACCAAATGACCGACGTGAGCAGGGGCCAGCATGACGATAACGGGCTCTGTCCAATTAACGGATTAAGTTACCGCGCGGGTCTGTCTCCTGCTGCATCGACTTACGGACGGCTTCCCGCGCGCCACGAACGGTTGTGCACCACGGAAGCGTTCTGCTGCGCGCTTGGCGCGGAGACCAAAACCAAAGGCCAAACTCCGGGCATTTCTCTGAAGACGACAATTTGTTACAGGCGACCTCAAGGACCGGATCAGTGCGCCTTGTCCCAGTTCGCGCCGCTGCCTACGTCGACCGCCAGCGGAACCTGCAGCCGGGCGACCCCGCTCATGAGTTCCGGAAGCTCCGCAACAACGCGCTCGACCTCCTGGGAGGGGGCTTCGAGCACGAGCTCGTCGTGAACCTGCAGCACGAGCCGGGTCTTGAGCTCGGTATCGTCGAGCCAGCGCTGCACCGCGATCATCGCCAGCTTGATCAGGTCGGCGGCGGTGCCTTGCATCGGCGCATTGATCGCCGCGCGCTCGGCTGCTTGGCGGCGCGGACCGCCGCCTGCATTAATGTCGGGAAGCCACAGGCGGCGTCCGAACACCGTCTCGACGTAACCCTGGGCGCGGGCCAGCGCGCGAGTGCGCTGCATGTATTCCGCCACGCCCGGGTAGCGCGCGAAGTACTTGTCGATGAACTGCTGAGCCGCGGCGCGCTCGATGCCGAGCTGAGCCGCGAGCCCGAACGCGCTCATGCCGTAGATCAGCCCGAAGTTGACCGCCTTGATATAGCGGCGCTGCTCAGGGGTGACCTGATCGATCGCCACGCCGAAGATGTCGGCCGCCGTGGCGCGGTGGATGTCGGCCCCTTCGGCAAAGGCGTGCAGCAGCGATGCATCGCCGGAGAGGTGCGCCATGATCCGCAGCTCGATCTGCGAATAGTCCGCCGAGACGAGGAGGTGTCCGGACGGGGCGATGAATGCCTCGCGTATCCTTCGCCCTTCGGCGGTGCGCACGGGAATGTTCTGAAGATTCGGATCGGTGCTCGCGAGTCGCCCGGTTACCGCGGTGGCCTGACCGAAGCTCGTGTGCACGCGGCCGGTACGCTGATTCACCATCTGCGGCAGCTTGTCGGTATAGGTCGACTTGAGCTTGGACAGCGCACGATGCTCGAGCAGAAGCTTCGGTAGCGGGTAATCGGAGGCGAGCTGCTGGAGCACGTCTTCGTCGGTGGATGGTTGGCCGGTCGCGGTCTTTCTCACCACCGGCAACTTCATGCGTTCGAACAGGATCTCGCCAAGCTGCTTGGGCGAGGAAAGATTGAAGGGCTGCCCTGCGGCTTGAAAGGCCTGTTGCTCCAGCGCGCCGATGCGTTCGCCGAGATTGCGGCCCTGTGTGCCGAGCAGTCCGGCGTCGATGAGCACGCCCGCCCGCTCCATGCGAAACAGCACCTCGCTGGTGGGGATTTCGATGACGGAGTAGACGAAGTCGAGCTGCTCGTCGGCGGCGATGCGCGGATGCATCGCATCGTGCAGCTGCAGGGTAACGTCGGCCTGCTCCGCGGCGTATTCCGTCGCTCGTTCGACGGCCACCTGATCGAAGCCGATCTGGCTCGCGCCTTTGCCGACGACTTCGGCATAGGCGATGGTGTTGACGTCGAGATGCCTGGACGCGAGGCCGCCGAGGTCGTGCGACCGGTGCGACTCCAGCACGTAAGACTGCAGCATGGTGTCGTGCGCGATCCCGCGCAGTGCGATGTCGTGATTGGCCAGAAGATGCTCGGCGTGCTTGAGGTCGTGCCCGAGCTTCTTGGCCGCTGGGTTCTCAAGCCACGGCCTGAGCTTGGCGAGCACGCTCGGGAGCCGAAGCTGCGCCGGTGCACCGGTATAGCTGTGCGCTAGCGGCAGATAAGCGGCGTGCCCGGGGTCGATCGCAAACGCGAGGCCGACAATGCGCGTTTCGAGCGGATCGCTCCCGGCAGCTTCGATGTCGAGGGCGGCGAGCCCCGCTCGTTCGAGCTTCGAGCACCATCGTTGCAGCGCCTGCTCGTCGAGCACGGTTTCGTACTGGCGTGTGGCGATGGCTCTCGCTTCGCGCGTCGGAGCCGCCGGCGAATCTCGAGGAGCAGCGGCGAGATCCTTGAGCCAGCCCTTGAACTCCAGCCGCTCATACATTTCCCTGAGCCTGGCGGCGTCGGGCGGCTGCAGACGAAGGTCGTCAGGCGCGAAAGGCAACGCGCAATCGGTCTTCACGGTGAGCAGTCGCTTGGCCTGCGGCAGCCACGCAAGCGCCGCACGCAGGTTCTCTCCAACTACGCCGCCGATTTCGCCCGCATGAGCCATGACGTCGTCGAGCGACCCGTATTCGCCCAGCCACTTCGCGGCTGTCTTCGGTCCGACCTTGGCAACCCCGGGGACGTTGTCGATCGAGTCGCCGGTGAGCGTCAGCAGATCGAGCACTTTCTCCGGACCAACACCGAACTTGGCGACCACGCTCTGCTCATCGAGTTTCTCGTTGCTCATCGTGTTCACGAGCGTCACCCCGGGAGCGATCAACTGAGCGAGGTCCTTGTCTCCGGTGGAAACTATGCTTTCGATGCCGCGTGCATTCGCCTGCTTCACGAGCGTTCCGATCACATCGTCGGCCTCGACACCTTGGATCATGAGCAGCGGCCAGCCGTGTGCGCGGATCACGTCGTGCAGGGGCCCGATCTGCCGTGACAGATCGTCAGGCATCGGCGGCCGATGAGCCTTGTACTCCGGATACCATTCGTCGCGGAACGTTTTTCCCGGCGCGTCGAACACGACCGCGAAATAATCCGGCTTGCCGTCCTCGACCAATCGGCGCAACATGGACACGACGCCGCGGATGGCGCCGGTCGGCTCTCCGCGCGACGTGCGCAAATCCGGCAGCGCGTGGAAGGCGCGATATAAGTACGACGACCCATCGACCAGAACGAGCTTAGGCATGATTAAAACAGGCAAGATTCCCGAGTTGATCGACCCTCAGGCGATGTACTCGACCAACGGGCAGGAAGCGTGGCGGGTGCTCGGCATTATGGCAGAATTCGCGGTCGCCACCGAGCGACTGCGCGGCGTGCGCCCCGCGGTAAGCATGTTCGGCAGCGCGCGGATCGGATCGGATCATCCGTACTACCGCAAGGCAGAGCGCATCGCGCGGCTACTTTCCGACGCCGGCTTTTCCGTCATTTCCGGCGGCGGCCCCGGGCTGATGGAGGCGGCCAATCGCGGGGCGCACGCGGGCCGCTCGCCGGCGATCGGCCTCAACATCCTGCTGCCGCACGAGCAGGCTGGCAACGCCTACCAGGACGTCGGTATCAATTTCCGCTACTTCTTCGCGCGCAAGATGATGTTCGTTCGTTTCGCGTCGGCGTACGTCGTGCTTCCCGGGGGTTTCGGCACGATCGACGAACTGACCGAGTGCCTCACACTGGTGCAAACGGGCAAGAGTCGCAGAATTCCGATCATCCTGGTCGGCGGCGAATTCTGGCAGGGGCTCATCGACTGGATGCGCGAGCAACTCGTCGGGCACGGCATGATCGACGCGAGCGATCTCGAATTGGTCCGCGTCATCGAGGAACCCGAGGCCATTGTCGAGGCGATTTTCGACTACTACGAAACCCGCGGCTTTCAGCCGACGCGGGAAGAGCGCGACAAGATGCTCAACCTCTAGCGAGTACACTCACCGACCGCGCGTCGATCAAGCGTCGCAAATCCTGCTAGAATTTGGCGATCGCAGGACTTCGACGATGCGCGCCTCCGTGTTCGGTGTTGTGTTTGCGTTGGCGCTCGCCGTGGCCACGAATGCCTTCGCACAACAAGTCCCTTCCCCGCCGGCGCCCCAGCCTGTGCCCCAAGCGCCGCCTCCCCCGCCGGAAGTCGCAAATGAGTCGGACCTCGAGCCCCAGGTCACGATCGTTCGCCGCGAGCGTGAGACCATCGAGGAATATCGTGTCAGCGGCCGTCTGATCATGGTCAAGGTAACGCCCAGGAACGGCCGGCCCTACTACCTCGTCGAAGGCCCGAACGGCGCGTTCGTGCGGCGTGACAGCCTCGACACGGGCCTGAGGGTCCCGATGTGGCTCTTGTTCTCCTTCTGAGCCCGCAAGAGACAATCAACCGGTAACGAGAACGCGGCCGCGCCCCGTTGAGGACGCACCGCGCTGCCCGATGTCTGTCTACACGACCGTCACCGCCGATGAGCTTGCTGCCTGGCTGACGCGCTACGCCATCGGTTCGGTGCGCGCCTTCGAACCGATCGCTGCCGGAATCGAAAACACGAATTACTTCGTTACGGCCGACAAGGGGCGCTACGTCCTCACGCTCTACGAGCGGCTGCCCGCGGAGGAACTGCCGTTCTACCTGAACCTGATGGCGCATCTGGCACGTGCCGGCGTATGCGCTCCCGCTCCGGAGCCCGACCGCACCGGCGCGCTGTGGAGCTTTCTCAACGGGAAGCCGGCGGGCCTGGTCGCGCGGCTCGAGGGTGAAGCGGTCGAGCGTCCAGCTTCCGCTCACTGCGCAGCCGCCGGCGCGCTGCTCGCCCGCATGCACCTGGCGGTGGCCACCTACCGCGGCCGGCTCGCCAACCGGCGGGGACCGGGCTGGTGGCGGCAGGCTGCGCGCGCCGTGCGGCCGTTTCTGTCGCCCGAGCAGAACTCGCTCATCGCAGCTGAGATCAAGTTTCAATCGCGCCTCGCCAAATTGAAGCTGCCGCGGGGCGCGATTCATGGCGACCTCTTCTGCGACAACGTCCTGTTTGTCGACGGGAGAGTCACCGGGGTCATCGACTTCGGCTTTGCGGCGACGGATGCATTCGCGTACGACCTTGCGATCGCGGTCAATGACTGGTGCACCATCGTCGATGGCGAACGCGCCGGCGCGCTCGACTCCGCGCGCGCCGACGCAATGATCCGCGCCTACGCGCAGGTGCGGCCGCTCAAGGAGGGCGAGCGCGAGGCGTGGCCGGTTCTGCTGCGCGCGGCGGCACTGCGCTTCTGGCTGTCGCGGCTGTACGATCTTCATCTGCCGCGCCCCGGTGAGCTCACGCATGCTCACGATCCCGCTCCTTTCGAGCGCATTCTGCAGAACCGGGCCGCCGCAATTCCGCCTCTTTCAGAGGCCGTCGCACCGTGAAGCGTCCGCCGATTCCGTTCACGAGGCACGATGCGCGGCACGGGCTCGCGTGGCTCAAGAGCGCGTACGGGATGTTCCGCCAGGCGCCGCTCGCGTGGCTCGCGCTGCTGTTCACCTACTATGTGATGGTTGCCATCGCCGGGCTCGGGCCGTGGGCGTCCGTCGGCCAGATCGTCGCGGGGCTGCTGAAGCCGGTGTTCGCTGTGGGCTTCCTCGCCGCCGCGTGGACTCAGGAGCGCGGCGGCAGACCTAAGCTCGAGCACCTGTTCCGTGGATTCCGGAGCAATCTGTACGCGCTGATCGCCCTGGGAACCGTTTTCCTCTGCGGCATGACGCTGGCCGTGCTGTCGACGATGCTGGTCGACGGCGGAATGCTCGTCGCCGTTTTTTCGGGGGCCGAGAAGCCAACCGAGGAGATGCTGGCCGGGGGCAAGCCGCAGCTTGCGCTCCTGCTCGGTGCCTTGTGCGCGCTGCCGACTTTGCTCGCCATCTGGTTTGCGCCCGCGCTGGTCGTGTTTCACGACGCCGGCGCCGCGGCGGCGCTGGCGACCAGCTTAGCAGCGGCGGTGGCCAACTGGCGGCCGGTCGCGGTGTACGGCATCGCGGTGTTCGCCCTGGGTGGCGTGCTGCCCGGGTTGGTGCTGTCCATTGCTCAGCTTTTCGGCGAGGCATTCGCCGGCTTGCTGGCCGTGTTCCTGATCGTGCCTTACCTGTTCGCCTTCATCGCCACGCTGCATATCTCTGACTACGTGAGCTTCCGCGACGTGTTCCACGCAGGCGAGCCCAACATCGCGGTTGCCGAAAGCGCGACGCCACCTGCCTAGTGCGTGGCGGGTAGTCCGGGTTGAGGCCCCTTCGGCGCAGGAGCCTGTCATTCCGAGGAGCTTCGGCGACCAAGGAATCCGCTGTTCTCATTCGGTCCGACCAGCAGATCCCTCGCTCCGCTCGGGGTGACGATCCAACTACGCTGGCTGGAGCTTGGCGTACTCCAGCGCGAGCCACTTCACCCCGGCGTCGCGGAAGTTGACCTGCACGCGGGCGTCGGTGCCACGCCCCTCGGCGTCGACGATGATGCCCAGCCCGAACTTGGCGTGCTTGACGCTTTGCCCGATGCGCCAGCCGCTTCCGTCCTTCGACACGCGCAGCTCCGCGCCTGACGATTGCACGCGGATATCGTGTGTCCCGGTGCGGCGCGTCTCGGACAGCCATTGGACGACTCCCTGCGGCATCTCGCTCAAAAAGCGCGACGCGACGTTGTAACGAAGCTGTCCGTGCAGCATGCGGCTTTGCGCGAGCGTCAGATAAAGACGACGCCTCGCGCGCGTCACCGCGACATAAGCGAGCCGCCGCTCCTCCTCGACCCCGTCGAACTCGGACAGGCTGTTCTCGTGGGGGAACAGCCCCTCCTCGAGCCCGGTGACAAAAACGGTGTGAAACTCGAGGCCCTTGGCGGCGTGCACCGTCATCAATTGCAGCGCCGCCGTGCCTTCCGCGGCCTGGGTCTCGCCCGCTTCCAGCGCGGCGTGCGCGAGAAATGCCGTCAGCGCGTCGGGCGCCTCCTCGCCGATCTCGCGCTCGGCTTCGCGCACGAAGCTCTCGGCAGCGCTCACGAGTTCCTGCAAATTGTCAACGCGCTCCTGCCCGCCCTTCTCAGCCGCGTAATGGTCGAGCAGGCCCGACGCTTGAACGATGTGCTCGACGGTCTCCGCCAGCCCCAGTCCCGAGGTCGCCTGGCGCAGGTCCTCGACCAGCTTGACGAAGGCGCCCATGCAGGCGCCCGCCTTGCCCGTGACCGGTGAGCTGCAGGCGGTCTGCCACAGGCTTGCGCCGGTCTCCCGGGAGCGGTCCTGCAGCGTTTCCAGCGACCGCGCGCCGACGCCGCGCGGAGGAAAGTTGACCACGCGCAGGAACGCACCGTCGTCGTCCGGTGTGGCGACCAGGCGCAGATACGCGAGCGCGTGCTTCACTTCGGCGCGCTCGAAAAAGCGCATGCCGCCGTAGACCCGATATGGCATGCCGGCGTTGAACAGCGCGTGCTCGATGACCCGCGACTGGGCGTTTGAGCGATACAGCACGGCGATCGCCCCCGGAGACACGTCGTCGTCGATCAGGCTCTTGACCACATCGACCACGAACCCCGCCTCCTCGACGTCGGACTGGGCGAAGAATGCGCGCACCGGCTCGCCTTGCGCGTCGGAAGTCCACAGGTTCTTTCCCAAGCGCTGCTGATTGTGCTTGATCAGCGCGTTCGCCGCGTCCAGGATGTAGCGGTGCGAGCGATAGTTCTGCTCGAGCTTGATCAGCTTGACCGGCACCGCAGGCGTCCCAAAGTCGCGCTCGAAGTGCTGCATGTTGGCGATGTTTGCCCCGCGGAAGGCGTAGATCGACTGATCGTCGTCGCCGACGGCGAACACCGCGGTGTCGGGCCCGGCGAGCAGTTTCAGCCACCGGTACTGCAGCGCGTTGGTGTCCTGGAATTCGTCGACCAGGATGTGAGAGAAGCGACGCCGGTAATGCTCGCGCAGCATGTCGCTGCTCGAGAGAAGCTCAAAGCTGCGGAGCAGCAACTCAGGGAAGTCCACGACGCCTTCGCGCTGGCACGCCGCTTCGTACAGGGCATAGTGCTCGACCTGCCGGCGCGTGAACTGGTCGTGAGCCTCGACCGCGTTGGGTCGGAGCCCCTCCTCCTTCGAAGCGTTGATCAGCGCTTGCAGCTGTCTCGCGGGAAAGCGATCGTCGTCGACGCCGTGCGCCTTGTACAGCCGCTTGATCAGCGCCAGCTGATCCTGCATGTCCATGATCTGGAACAGGCGAGGCAGCCCGGCGTCGCGATGGTGTGCGCGCAGCATGCGGTTGCACAGCCCGTGAAAGGTGCCGACCCACATGCCGCGGGTGCTCAGCGGCGTCAGCGCGGAAAGCCTGGTGAGCATCTCTCTCGCGGCCTTGTTGGTGAAGGTCACTGCGAGCACCGACGAGGGACCGGCCTGGCCCGTCGCGAGAAGCCAAGCGATGCGCGTAGTGAGCACGCGGGTCTTGCCGCTGCCCGCGCCGGCGAGTATCAACGCCGAGGCGTGCGGCAGCGTTACCGCCGCGAGCTGCTCGGGGTTGAGGTTTTCGAGAAGCGACGAGCTCATGCGCGAGGAAGAAGCCAGTCGCAATTATAAAGTACGCTGTGCCCCGCCCATGGGCGTGCGCTCCGTGTTTCAGGCGGCGGCGCCGACTCCGGCGTTCCGCCGGACGGTATAATCGCTCCCGCTCACGACCCCGCCCTGATGCCGTACATCCCGCGAATCAGCATCGCCGCGAATTCCGCGACCACTCGCGCGTTCGTGCAATGGATCCGTTCGGCCGCGCCCTACATCTACGGGCTGCGCGGTAAGACGCTGGTCATTGCCTTCGGGGGAGAGGTCGTCGCCGACGAGACCTTTCTGGGCATCATCCACGATCTGAACCTGCTGCACAGCCTGGGCACCCGGCTTGTGGTCGTGCACGGTTCGCGGCCGCAGATCGAAGCCATCCTCAAGCAGCAGAGCATTCCGAGCCGCTACCACCGGGGACTGCGCGTCACCGACGCGGAGACGCTCGATTGCGTGCTCGAAGGCACCGGTCACGCGCGAAGCCGCATCGAAGCGTTGCTGTCCCTGGGCGTGGCCAACTCGCCGATGGCGGGCGCGCGGATCAGAGTTGTCGGCGGAAATTTCATCACCGCCAAGCCGATCGGCGTGCTCGACGGGGTCGACATGCAGTGGACCGGAGAAGTCCGGCGCGTCGACGTCGAAGCCATGCGCCAGCGGCTCGACGACGGCGACATCGTGCTGGTCTCGCCTGTGGGCTACTCCCCCACAGGAGAGATCTTCAACCTCGCGCTGGAGGAAGTCGCCACGCAGGTCGCGGTGCGGCTCTCGGCGCACAAGCTCATGTTCCTGATGGAAACCGAAGGAGTGCGCAGCGGCCGCCGACAGCTCCTCTCCGAGCTGTCGACTCGCGACGCCGAATCGTTGCTCGCTCGACGAGGCAAGTTGCCGCCGGACGTGCAGCTGTATCTGCCGTGCGCGGTGCGCGCCTGCGACAACGGGGTGAAGCGGACCCATCTCATCTCGCGCCACCACGACGGCGCGCTGCTGCTCGAACTGTTCACCCGCGACGGCGTGGGGACGATGGTGTCGGCGGGGCCGCTCGCGCATCTGCGCAGCGCGACCATCGACGACGTCGGCGGGATTCTGCAGATCATCGAGCCGCTGGAGGAGGAAGGTATTCTCGTGCGGCGCCCCCGCGAGCGGCTGGAGATGGAGATCGAGCGATTCGTGGTGGCCGAGCACGACGACGCGATCATCGGCTGCGCCGCGCTGTACGCGTTTCCCACCGACAGGTCCGGTGAGCTGGCGGCCCTTGCCGTTCACCCCGACTTCCGCCGCGAGGGTTACGGCGAAGCGCTGATGCACGAGATCGAGCAGCGCGCGCGCAAGCTCCGACTCGCCCGCCTGTTCGTGCTCACCACGCGCACATCGGGCTGGTTCGTCGAGCGCGGCTTTGTCGAAAGCGCTCCAGCGCGCCTTCCCCAGCAAAAACGCGACCTCTACAACTGGCAGCGGCGCTCGCTCGTCTACGAGAAGGCGCTCGCCTGACGGCGGCGTGCGATAATTTCGTCCTTCCTTTTTCGCAGCGGGGAAAGCGCAATGGCTCGCATGGTTCAATGCATCAAGCTCGGTCGCGAGGCCGAAGGTCTGGATTTCCCGCCTTATCCGGGCGAGCTCGGCAAGCGCATCTTCGAGAACGTGTCGAAGGAGGCGTGGCAGCAGTGGCTGCGCCACCAGACGATGCTCGTCAACGAAAACAGGCTGAGCCTCGCCGATCCGCGCGCGCGCAAGTACCTCGCCGAGCAGATGGAGCGGCACTTCTTCGGCGGCGGTGCCGACGTTGCTTCTGGCTACGTTCCGCCGAAGACCTGACCCACTGCGTCGGCGCGATCGTCGCGGCTCCGGCGAGGACGATGCGACTCGACACGAGACTGCAACCATGAAACGCGTCGAGGTGCTGCTCTTGAACACGGTACTTGCAATGCTGACAGCGGTGAGCTCAAGCGCCCAAACCGTGCAGCAGCCATCCCCGCTTCGTCCCGTGCACACTTTCTCGATCGTCGCACGAGACCCCGCAACAGGCGAGCTGGGTGTTGCCGTTCAATCGCACTGGTTCTCGGTCGGCACGATCTGCCCGTGGGCAGAAGCCGGCATCGGCGCTGTCGCCACGCAGTCGTTCGTCGATCCCAGCTACGGGAAGCTGGGGCTCGATCTGATGCGCTCGGGCAAGAGCGCGCCCGACGCACTCAAGTCCTTGCTCGCGGGAGACGACGAGCGCGATGTCCGGCAGGTCGCGATGATTGATGCGCAGGGCCGGGTCGCCGCCCATACGGGCGCCAAGAACATCTCTCTCGCCGGGCACATCGTCGGCAAGGACTATTCGGTGCAAGCCAACATGATGTCGAACGACAAAGTCTGGCCGGCAATGTCGCGTGCCTTCGAGACCACGAAGGGTGATCTTGCCGAGCGGATGCTGGCCGCCCTCGACGCCGCGCAGGAAGTGGGCGGCGACATCAGAGGCAAGCAATCAGCCGCGTTGATCGTGGTCACGGGCAAGCCGAGCGGCAAGGCCTGGGTCGACCGGGTTTTCGATTTGAGGGTCGACGACAGCGCCGAACCGCTCAAGGAGCTGCGGCGGCTGGTCACCCTGCAACGCGCCTACAATCACATGAACGCCGGCGATCTTGCGGTCGAGCAGAAAAACAACGAACGCGCGCTGACGGAATACCGTGCAGCCGCATTGCTGGTTCCAGACAACGCCGAGATGATTTACTGGCACGCGGTGGCCCTGGTGAACATGGGCCGGCTAGATGACGCCCTGCCCCTTTTTCGCCGCGTGTTCGCGATGGACAGGAACTGGGTGGAGTTGACTCCGAGGCTCGCGAAGGCCGGCGTGATACCCGATGACCCGAAGTTGGTTCAGCGCATCGTCGATGCTCAGCGGAGCAACTAAAGCGCAGCTAGGGGCCGAGTGGAAAGAGCTAGCGCGTCGAGAAGGAAACCCTTGAGCAGCAGGATCATCGTCACGTTGCTGGCCGCGCTTGCCCTGATCAGCGGTCGGGGTGTCGAAGCACAGCAGGGGAACGTCCAACGCATAGGCGTCGTCTTCCGAGGGGATGAATACGCTGCCGTTGACGGGCTCAAGGAAGGGCTCAAGCATCTGGGGTCGGCCGAAGGCAAGGACTATGTCCTGCACGTTCGCGATCTGAAAGGTGACCTCGATGCGGTGGAGCCAGCGGCAAAGAGCCTGGAGCAGGAGAAAGTCGACGTCATCTACTCGGTCTCGACATCCGTTACTACTGTAGTGAAAGGCGCGACGACCAAGGTCCCGGTTGTGTTTGCCGTCGGGACCGATCCGGTTGTCGCTGGGCTGGTGGAGAGCTTTGCGAGACCCGGCGGCCGGCTGACGGGGGTTTACTATTCAGCGGCCGATCTCACCGCGAAACGCCTCGAGATTCTCAAGGCGATACTGCCGAAGCTGCGCAAGGTCGCGATCTTTTACTCCCCGACGACTCGGACCACGATGCTCGCTATCAAATCGGCGCGAGATGCGGCGCGGCAGTTGCAGATCGAGCTCGTCGAAAGACAGATCGCGTCCGTCCAGGAGCTTCGAGCGAGCGTGGCTGCGTTCAAGCCCCAGGACGCGGACGCCTTCTTCTACGTCAATGACGCGATGGTCAGGAGTCAGAGCCAGTTCATCATCGACACGATGAAGGCCAAGAAGGTGCCGACCATGTTCGCAACGCCGGATGTCGTTGCCCAAGGGGCCTTGGTTGGCTATGGCGTAAGTTTCCGTGAGGCCGGTCTAGTGTCCGCAAGATACGTGCATAAGCTTCTCGGTGGAGCAAGTCCAAAGGACCTGCCAATCGAGTCGGTCAGCAGGGTGGGGCTGGCGGTGAACCTCAATACGGCGCGAGACATCAGCGTCACCATACCCCAGGCGGTGCGATTGAGCGCGAGCGACGTTATCCAGTGATCGCCAGCTGCGCGCTGATCGCAGGCTAATCCACACGAGGAACACGATGAACGACACGGTCAAGTACGTCCTCGACGAATCGAGAATTCCCAAGTTCTGGTACAACCTGCAGGCCGACCTGCCGAAGCCGCTGCCGCCGGTGCTGCATCCGGGGACGCTCAAACCGGTCGGCCCCGACGACCTCGCGCCGCTTTTTCCCATGGCGCTGATCCTGCAGGAGGTCGCGACCGAGCGCGAAATCGAGATTCCCGGGGCGGTCCGTGACGTCTACCGCCAGTGGCGGCCCACACCCCTCTTCCGCGCGCGCCGCCTCGAGAACGCGCTGCAGACCCCAGCGCGCATCTACTACAAGTACGAAGGCGTCTCGCCCGCCGGCAGCCATAAGCCCAACACCGCGGTCGCGCAGGCGTTCTATAACAAGGAAGCCGGCGTGAAGAAGCTCATCACCGAGACGGGCGCCGGGCAATGGGGCAGCGCGCTTGCGTTCGCCGGCGCGCTGTTCGGGCTCGACGTGCACGTGTTCATGGTGCGCGTTTCCTACGACCAGAAGCCGTACCGCCGCGCATTGATGGAAACCTACGGCGCGCGCTGCATCCCCTCTCCGTCGAACGAGACGCAGTCGGGACGGGCGATCCTCGCCAAGCGAGCCGATCACCCGGGAAGTCTCGGCATCGCGATCTCCGAGGCGGTCGAGGTCGCCGCGCAGCGCGACGACGCCAAGTACGCGCTCGGGAGCGTGCTCAACCACGTGCTCCTGCACCAGACGGTGATCGGGCAGGAAGCCATCGCGCAGATGGAGATGGCGAACGACTATCCCGACGTCATCGTGGGCTGCACGGGCGGGGGCTCGAACTTCTCCGGCATCGCGTTTCCTTTCATCGGTGCGCAACTTCGCGGCGGCAAGAAAGTGCGCGTCGTCGCCGTCGAGCCTGCGGCGTGTCCAAGCCTCACCCGCGGCGCCTACGCCTACGACTTCGGTGACACGGCTCACCTCACGCCGCTCGCCAAGATGCACACGCTGGGCTCGACCTTCACGCCGCCGGGTTTCCACGCCGGGGGCCTGCGCTATCACGGCATGGCGCCGCTGGTGTCGCACCTGAAGGAGCTCGACCTCATCGGCGCGGTCGCCTACCATCAGACCAAGGTGTTCGAGGCGGGCGTGCAGTTCGCCCGCGCCGAGGGGATCCTGCCCGCGCCCGAGGCGAACCATGCGGTGCAGGGCGCGATCGACGAGGCGATCCGCTGCCGCGAGGAGGGTGTTTCTCGCGCGATCCTGTTCAATCTTTGCGGGCACGGCCACTTCGACATGCAGGCGTACATCGACTACTTCGGCGGCAAGCTCAAGGACGTCGACTACGACGAGGGCGAGCTCGCGATGGCGCTCGCCGGCCTGCCTTCGGTGAAGGAGGCCGCGTAGCGCGCCTCGAGCAGCCCGTTGGTGCTTCGTTTTTCAGCCGCCGCTTCATCTAGTGCTTATGGTCCCAGTCTCTTCAGCGCTTGCCCAGCAATCGATTCAGCCTGCCGCGCCGGTCGCTCGCGTCGTCCCCGTGACCGACACCCACTTCGGCGAAGCGGTGACGGATCGCTACCGCTGGATGGAAGACGACAAGGATCCTGACTGGCTACCCTTCCTCGAAGGCCAGAACGACCACGCGCGCACGGTACTCGACGCGCTGCCGGGGCGGGGCGCGCTGCTCAATCGCATTCAGCAGCTCTCCGGCGACGTAACTTTGCCCTCCAAGGTCCAGCGAGCCGGAGGCCGGGTGTTTTTCCAGCAGCGCCCTGCCGGGGCCAACAACTTCAAGCTGTTCGTCCTCGAAGAGGGCCGGGTCCGGCTGCTCGTCGATCCGACTACGCTCGACGCGGCGGAGGCGCATTTCGCACTCGACTGGTGGGAAGCCTCTCCCGACGGCACCAAAGTCGCCTACGGCCTATCGAAGGACGGAAGCGAGGATTCGATCCTTCAGATCATGGACGTGCCCAGCGGGTCGGTCCTTCCCGAGCGCATTCCCGATACCGAGCTCGGCGAACCGAACTGGCTCTCCGACAGCTCTGGCTTCTTCTACAACCAACTCACCGGCAAGGTCGGCACGCCGGAGCGCTTTCTCGATTCGCGCGCTCGCTTCCATCGCCTCGGCAGCGACCCGGCGAGCGATCCCATCGTCATGGCGCGCGGTCTCGATCCGGGAGTGGTGTTCGAAAGGATCCAGGTTCCGGTTATTTCCACCGCTCGTCATGCAGACCGCGTCGTGCTGGTGCTTGCCGATGTGCGGCGCGAGGTGAGGCTGTTCATCGCACCCGTCGCCGACGTGCTCGCGGGCAGCGCCAAGTGGCAACCGGTCGCCGGGTTCGCCGACGAGGTGACCGGCTTCGATCTCGATGGCGACGACCTCTACGTCATCGCCAATCGCGGTCATCCGCGCGGCCGCCTGCTCAAGACGTCCGTGAAAAAACCGAACCTGGCCGAAGCCATCGAGATCATTCCCGAGTCGGAGTTGGTGCTGCAGAGCCTTGCGCGCGGCAAGGACGGGCTGTACGTGCGCACGATGGATGGCGGCATTGGGAGGCTGCAACGGCTGCGGCGCGATGGGAAACTTTCAGACATCAGGTTGCCCTTCGACGGCACGGTATCGCAGGTCGCAGCCGACTCGGATGCAGCTGGCGCTCTGCTGCTGCTGTCGGGCTGGCTCAGCCCTACCGCGATCTGGACGGTCGATGCGGCTGGACGAGTCGCTGACACGGGCTTGACGCCGAAGCCCGCTATCGATGTCAGCAGCTATGCCACGGAACGTCGATTCGCAGCGGCAAAGGATGGAACCCGGATTCCATACAGCCTGATCTACAAGAAGGGACTGAAGCGCGACGGGAGCAACGCTGCTTTCATTTCCGCCTACGGAAGCTACGGGACGCCTGCCTACACCCCGTCGTTCGCTGGGCGCACCCTGGCGCTGATCGATCAGGGAGCGATCGTTGGCTATGCCCACGTGCGCGGCGGAGGCGAATACGGCCGCGATTGGCATCGCGCTGGAAAACTCGAAAACAAGCCCAACACCTGGCGCGACTTGATCGCCGTGTGCGAAGACATGATCGCCAACGGTTACACGACGCCGGCTCACCTTGCGATCGGCGGTCGATCAGCAGGCGGCATCACCGTCGGCCGCGCAATGACCGAGCGGCCGGAGTTGTTCGCTGCCGTCGTCTCAGGGGTCGGCTGGCACGATCCGCTGCGCTACGTCGCCGAGCAAAACGGCTACGGCGAGGAACCGGAATGGGGGGCGATTAGCGACCCGGCCGGCTACCAGGCGCTCAAGACGATCGATAGTTACCAGGCCGTCGTGGACGGCACCAAGTACCCGGCGGTGCTGCTGACGATGGGCGTCACGGACCCGCGCGTGGCGCCCTTTCATCCCGCCAAGATGGCGGCACGATTGCAAGCCGCCAGCGCCAGCGGCAAGCCGATCTTGTTGCGCGTGGATTTCGACGCCGGTCACGGCATGGGTTCGACTCGCGCTCAGCAGGACAGGGAAGCCGCAGACACATACGCGTTCATCCTGTGGCAAGCCGGGGCGCAGGCAAGCACGCGCGGGGCGCCTTTTTCGTTGTGAGCCTCTACGATAGAGGAGAAAACCAGCATGACCATCAAAGTCGAAAAGAGCGGATTCGTCTGGACCGTCGTTCACGACCGTCCCGAATCGCGCAACGCCATGGATCCGTCGAGCGCCGACGCGCTGACCCGGGCCTTTCTCGAGTTCGACGCGGATGACACGGCGCGCGTCGCCGTGTTCTATGGCGAGGGCGGCGCCTTCTGCGCCGGCTGGGACTTGAAATACGTCAGCACGCTCGATCGGAGCTATCCGCTGGGCGAGCTCGACATTCCTCCCGCCGGACCGCGCGGCAACGGCAGCGAGATCCCGCGTGGTCCGCTGGGACCGTCCCGGCTCGAGCTCGACAAGCCTGTCATCGCAGCCGTGGCTGGACCCGCTGTCGCCGGCGGGATGGAGCTTGCGCTGTGGTGTGATTTCAGGGTGATGCAGCAAGACGCGTATTTCGGCGTCTACTGCCGACGCTGGGGAGTGCCCTTGATCGACGGTGGCACCGTACGCCTGCCCCGTATCGTCGGCCAGGGCCGGGCGCTCGAAATCATCCTGACCGGCCGCAAGGTTCCCGCGGAGGAATGTCTAGGGATTGGGCTCTGCGAATATGTAGTGCCGAATGGTCAAGTGCGCGCGAAGGCGGAGGAACTGGCGCACGACATCGCGGCTTTCCCTCCGGTATGCGTCCGGGCGGACCGGCGCTCGGCAATCAAGAGCCAAGGCCTTCCGATTCGCGACGCCTTGATCCAGGAGTGGTACAACGGCCGCGAAGCGCTGATCAAGGACGGCGTCGCCGGCGCCGAGCGATTCAAGAACGGCCTCGGCCGCCACGGCGACTTTTCGAGAATCTTTTGAGCGACGCCTATGGCGAACGCGAACGCACCCTCGACCAGCCGCTACCCCGTCCCGAAGCTCGAAGACCTGCCTCACGACATCCGTACGAGGATGCTCGAAGTGCAGGAGAAGGCCGGGTTCATCCCGAATGTATTTCTCACGCTCGCCCATCGGCCGGACGAGTTCCGCGCCTTCTTCGCCTACCACGATGCGCTAATGTTGCGGGAGTCCGGCCTGACGAAAGCCGAGAAGGAGATGATCGTCGTCGCGACCTCGGGGGCGAACGACTGTCTGTACTGCATCGTCGCTCACGGGGCGATCCTGCGGGTGTACGCCAAGAACCCGCTCGTTGCAGACCAAGTCGCCGTCAACTATCGCAAGGCGGATATCAGTGATCGCCAGAAAGCGATGCTCGAGTTCGCATTGAAGGTGGCACTACATTCGGCTGAATTGGTTGAGGCCGACTTCGATAAGCTGCGCGCATATGGATTTTCGGACGAGGATATCTGGGACATCGGTGCCATCACGGCGTTTTTCGCGTTGTCGAACCGCATGGCCAACCTAATCGCGATGCGGCCTAACGACGAGTTCTACCTTCTCGGCCGACTGCCAAAGACCTGAGCTCAAACCTGGCCGACGCCGGGTAAGGCCGCCGCGCCCTCGCGACTCAGGCCTCGTAAACGACCTGACCGCCGACCAGCGTGTACCGCACCTTCCCGGCGAGTTCGATGCCAAGGAACGGGGTGTTCTTGCCCTGACTCTTGAGCGAAGCCCGTTCCACTGTCCACCATGCCTCGGGGTCGAAGATGCAGACGTCTGCGGGCGCGCCGACCCCGAGATGGCCTGCGTCGATGGCGAGTACTCGCGCTGGGTCGGCGGTGATCCGCGACAGCGCGGTCGCCAGCGGAAGCTTCGTCTCGCGCGCCCACTTGAGCGTCAGCGGCAGCAATAGCTCCAGCCCAGTGGCTCCAGCTTCGCTCTCCGCAAACGGCAGCTGCTTGGCGTCGTCGTCGACGGGGGTGTGATCCGAGCATATCAGATCGATCGTGCCGTCCGCGAGACCCGTACGCAGCGCGTCGCGGTCGCGCACGCTCCGGAGCGGCGGCACCAGATGGCAGTTGGCGTCGAACCAGCCGATGTCGGTGTCGCAAAGGTGCACGTGGTTGGCCGCGACGTCGCAAGTGACCGCGAGGCCGCTGCGCTTGGCGTCGCGCACGCGCGCAACGCCCTCGTGCGTTGAGAGCCGCGCGAGATGCACCCGCGAGCCCGTGGCCCGCGCCAGCGCGAAGATCGTGTCGAGGGCGATGGTTTCGGCGAAGGGCGGCACCGCTGCAAGTCCCAGCCGCGTAGCCACTTCGCCGTCGTGGGCGACTCCGCCGCGCGCAAGATGCGCATCCTGCGGGCGCAACCAAACCGGGTAGCCGAAGGTTGCCGCGTATTGCATCGCGCGCAGCAGGATCTGCGTGTCCTCGAGCGGCGAATCGGCGTGCGAAAAAGCGATGCAGCCCGCCTCCGAGAGCTCGCCCATCTCGGTGATGGTCCCGCCCTTCAAGCCAACGGTCAACGCTCCTATCGGATAGACATGCGCGCGATCGAGCGAGCGGGCGCGATGCTTGAGCATCTCGACCAAGCCTGGCTCGTCGAGCGGAGGGTCGGTATCGGGCGGACAGGCGAGGCTTGTCACGCCGCCGGCGACCGCCGCGAGCATTTCCGATTCGAGCGTCGCCTTGTACTCGAACCCCGGCTCGCGCAATCGCGCCGAGACGTCGATCAACCCCGGACAGGCGATCAAGCCGGCTGCTTCCAGCACGCGCTTGGGGCGCCAGCCGTCGGGCGCGTCACCAATCGCAACGATCCTGCCGTCGGCGATGAACAGCGAAGCTTTGCGATCGACGCCGTGTCTGGGGTCGATCACGCGTGCGTTCCTGATTTCGACTTTCATCGCAAGCTCAGCTCGCCCCGAGCATGCTCATCACCGCCATGCGCACGGCGATGCCGAAGGTCACTTGCGGCAGGATCACCGAATGCTTGCCGTCGGCGACCGCGGAGTCGATCTCCACTCCGCGGTTCATCGGCCCCGGATGCATGACGATCGCATCGGGCTTGGCGAGCGCGAGCTTGTCTACAGTAAGCCCGTAGTGCTTGAAGAATTCCCCGGGCGAGGGCAGCAGCGCGCCTTTCATGCGCTCGCTCTGCAGTCGCAGCATGACGATGACGTCGGCGCCGCTCAAGCCCTTGGCCATGTCGTGGAACACGTGAACTCCCAGACTCTCCACCGCCGCCGGCAGCAGCGTCTGCGGGCCGATCGCCCGCACTTCCGGCGTGCCCAGCGTGGTGAGGCCGTGGATGAGCGAGCGTGCGACACGCGAATGCAGCAGGTCGCCGACGATGGCCACCGTGAGGCGATGGAAGTCCTGCTTGTAGTGGCGGATGGTGAACAGGTCGAGCAGTCCCTGTGTGGGATGCTGGTGGCGGCCGTCGCCAGCGTTGATGACGTGGATGCCGGGGCGTCCGGATGTCGAAAGGTGACGCGCGATCAGGTGCGGCGCGCCGCTCTCGCCGTGGCGCACCACGAACATGTCGGCGTTCATCGCGACCAGGTTGTCGATGGTGTCGAGCAGCGTCTCGCCTTTGGAGGTGGACGAGACGCCGATGTTCAGATTGATCACGTCGGCGGAAAGCCGCTTGGCGGCGATCTCGAAGGTCGTGCGCGTGCGCGTGCTGTTCTCGAAGAACAGGTTGAACACGGTCTTGCCGCGCAGCAAGGGCACCTTCTTGACGTCGCGCTCGGCTATGGAAACGAAGGGGACTGCGGTGTCGAGAATGCGGCCGATAACCTCGCCGGGCAAACCCTCCAGCGTGAGCAGGTGGTTAAGCTCCCCTTTGTCGTTGAGCTGCGGATTAGCCACCCTGCACTCCCGAAGGCTCGACTGTCAGCTCGAGGCGCCCGTCGAGGTCGCGCTGCAGAACAATCGACAGATTGCGCGCGACGGAGACGCGGGCGCCGACGTAGGTGGGCTCGATCGGCAGCTCGCGTCCGCCGCGATCGACGAGGACCGCGAGCTCGATCGAATCCGGCCGGCCGTAGTCGAACAGCTCGTTGATCGCGGCGCGCACCGAGCGCCCGGTGTACAGGACGTCGTCGACGAGCACGATCCGGCTGCCGCCGACCTCGAAAGGCAATGTCGTCGTCGCCACGTTGGCGCGCAACCCTTTCGTGCTGTAATCGTCGCGGTAGAACGACACGTCGATGTAGCCGACGGGATGCTCGCCCGGAAGCATCTGCGCCAAGCGCTCGGCCAGCCATGCGCCGCCCGAATAGATGCCCACCAGCGCGGCGTTGATGGCGACCGCGCCGCGCATGCGCTCGGCAAGCGCGGCGAGAGCGCCCTCCGCGTCAGGCAACCCGTTGCGGCGATCCGTGCTGGTCAAGGTAGGTCTGCAGTATCAACTGTGCCGCGACGCGATCGCGCACGCGGCGATGCTCTCGCGTCTTCACTCCTGTGGTCGACAATGCCTCGGCCGCGGTTCGGGTGCTGTATCGCTCGTCAACGAACGCCACTTGGATGCCGAAACGGCCCGCGAGCTGTCGCGCAAACCGGCGTGCCCGCGTCGTCATCTGGTGTTCCGAGAGATCGGCGTGGGTTGGCAATCCGACAAGCAGCAGTGCGGGCCGCCACTCGTCGATCAATGCGGCGATTGTAGCGAAGCGTTCCGCACTTTTCTCCGAGTCGATGGTTGTCAGCGGATGCGCGATGCGCGTTGCCTGCTCGCCTACCGCAACGCCGATGCGCCGGGTGCCGAAGTCGAAAGCGAGAATGGTGCCGCGCTCGGGCGCGGAGGGCATGGCCGCTGTCGCCACGCCTCACGCGTGTCCGACGGAGCCGGACAATCGCGAAAAGTCGATGCCGAGCAGCTTCATCGCCGCTGGTAGGCGGGTCTCGGCCGGTTGGGCAAAGAGCACGTCGGCGTCGGCGGCGACCGTCAGCCACGCGTTCTGGGCGATCTCCTGCTCGAGCTGATCTGCGGACCAGCCTGCGTAGCCCAGCGACACCAGGACGTCGTGAGGGCCCTCGCCGCTGCCGACGGCCTCCAGGATGTCCTTGGACGTTGTCAGCCCCAGGTCGTTGTTGATCGCCAGCGTCGATTGCCAACTGCCCAGCGGACGATGCAGCACGAAACCGCGATCGATCTGAACCGGACCGCCGTAGTGCACGCGCGCCTCGCGCAGCCCCGAATCGCCCAGCGGGATGTTGATCTGCTCGAACAGCGCCGAGAGCGTCATGTCGATCGGCTTGTTGATGACAATGCCGAGCGCACCCTTTTCGTTGTGCTCGCAGACGTAGATCAACGTATGGGCAAAGTGCGGATCGGCCATGCTCGGCATGGCGATCAGGAAGTGATGGGTCAGGTTGACCCGAGCGTCGCCCATGACAGGCAATTGTAGTCCCGGTGGCCCCGGGGCACAAATCCGCTCGGCAGCATCGTGCATACGCTTAACCCCGTCGGCGAAGCAGGCACGTTGAAAGCGGGATCATCCACCGCTCGGAGCTCGCCATGCCTTTCCTTGCCCGTGATCCGTTCCTTCCATCCGTTCTTGCAAGTGCGGTCCTGTCGATTGCGTTCGCTTCGCCGGCGGCGGCGTTCTGCGGCTTCTACGTCGGCAAGGCCGATGCGAAGCTGTTCAACGAGGCCTCGCAGGTGATCCTCGCGCGCGACGGCGATCGCACCGTGATCAGCATGCGCAACGACTTCCAGGGCGATCTCGCCGAGTTCGCGCTGGTCGTTCCCGTTCCAGTCGTCCTGCAGAAGAGCCAGATCCATGTCGGCGACCCGAAGATCTTCGAGCGCATCGACGCCTATAGCGCACCCCGGCTCGCCGAATACTTCGATCCCAATCCATGCGAGGTCCTCAAAGCGATGCGAATGGCCCAAATGGACGCGGCCCTGCCCGCATCGCTGGCCAAAGAGGAAAAGGACAGGCGTGACAAAGCGCTCGGTGTCACCGTCGAGGCCACTTACACCATCGGCGAGTACGACATCGTGATCCTGTCGGCAACGCAGTCCAACGGACTCGAGCAGTGGCTGCGCCAGAACGGTTACAACATCCCGCCGCGGGCGAGCAAGGCGTTGCAGCCGTACATCCGGCAGGGCCTCAAGTTCTTCGTCGCCAAGGTGAATCTGGCCGAGCAGGCCAAGACCGGCTTCTCCTACCTGCGTCCGTTGCAATTCGCCTTCGAGTCGGAACGCTTCATGCTGCCGGTTCGCCTGGGCATGCTCAACGCCCGCGGCCCGCAGGACCTCGTGATCTACGCGCTCACGCGCAACGGCCGGGTCGAGACGACCAACTACCGCACCGTCAAGCTGCCGGCCAATGTGGATCTGCCGACTTATACGCGCAGCGAGTTCGCGCAGGTCTACAAGGCGCTGTTCGAGACGCAGGCGCGTCGCGAGGACTATCGCGTCGTGTGGACCGAGTACTTCTGGGACATGGCTTGGTGCGACCCGTGCGCGGCGGAGCCACTGTCTCGCGACGAGTTGCGCGCGGCCGGGGTGTTCTGGCTCGACTCCGATGAACTCTCGATCCTCGCTCCCGGCTCGTCGCCACCGATCTCGCGGCCGCGCATCGCCGGCGGCGCGCAGCCGGTGATGCTCACCCGCCTTCACCTGCGCTACACGCCGGAAACGCTGCCCGAGGACCTCATGTTTCAGGAAACGCAGGACCGCCAGAACTTCCAAACCCGCTACGTGCTGCGTCACCCGTGGAAGGGCAACGTCCAGGCTTGCGCCGAGGCGAAGCTCTACTTCGACGAGGTCGCCAAGCGGCAGGAGCGCGAGGCGCAGACGCTCGCGAGCCTCACCGGCTGGGACATCGCCAACATCCGCGCACGCATGAACCTGGAGCCTCTACCGCGTGCCGCCGTGTGGTGGGAGCGGCTGTGGCGCTGACTGCAGGGTTGCGCACGTCCGCCGCTGCGGCACGCGCGTGGCTCCCGCGAGATGCGCGCGTGTTGCAAATCGCCTTCCTCGTAGCACTGCTCATGACGGGCGTGTTGCTACGCGATTTCTCCATCCATCCGTTGCAGGTTGCGCTCGCCTTCGCCGCCGGATTCGCGGCACAGGCGTTTTGGCTCAAGCGGCTCGGCCTCCGGCAGCGAGGCTTTCTTTCGGCGATCGTCACCTGCTGTGGACTGTCGCTGCTGCTGCGCGCCGACTCGTTGTGGGTGCATCCGCTCGCGGCAGCAGTCGCGATGTCGTCGAAGTTCGTGCTTCGTTTGAACGGCAAGCATCTCTACAATCCGGCGAACCTCGGAGTGATCGCGGCGATCACGCTCCTGCCCGGCACATGGGTCTCGCCGGGACAATGGGGAAGCGATCTCGCGCTCGCGGTGTGGTTCCTGACGTTAGGAACGCTCGTCACTGAGCGTGCCCGACGACTGGACGTGAGCTGGGTGTTCCTCGGCGCCTTCCTCGGGCTCGTCGGGCTGCGCGTGCTGCTGCTGGGTCAGCCGTGGACGATCTGGTGGCACCAGTTCGGCAACGGCGCGCTGCTGCTGTTCGCGTTCTTCATGATCTCGGACCCGATGACCATCCCCAACGGGCGTGCTCCGCGCATCGCCTACGCGATCGTGGTGGCTTGCGGCGCGGCAGCGTGGCAATACCTGGTGTTCCGTCCCAACGCGCTGATCTGGGCGCTGTTTCTGGCGACGCCGCTGGTGCCGCTGCTCGACCGTTGGTTCCCCGCCCAAGGATTCGAATGGCGGCCGGCGATCAAGCCCGCCGGGAGTAGCCCGGGTTGAGGAACGAAACCCGGGACGCGGAACCGCCTTGTTCCCGGGTTTCGCGATGCGCGCTCTACCCGGCTCTCGCCGCGGCCTCCTACCACCCGGAACGTGAATAGCTGCGCCGAGTGTCGGCCGCAAGCGACCACTCGCGGTCGCTCGCATCCC
>Ga0187778_10000142_pt1 | contig 47719 bp, 33 predicted proteins | sample 1015_Q2_SP5_20_M_FD_132418 | JGI IMG/M metagenome (GOLD analysis project Ga0187778, IMG submission 132418) | Tropical peat soil microbial communities from peatlands in Department of Meta, Colombia - 1015_Q2_SP5_20_MG | ecosystem: Environmental > Terrestrial > Soil > Wetlands > Peat | place...
GAAGTAGACCGTAAAGAGACGCAGACATTCATTGAATATCCGGATGAGCTGCGCCTAGGTAGTTCTGCGACTCCCGATACTCCGGCGGCACCGGCAGCATTCCGCGGTGCTAGCCATCACTCGCGTAGAGGAGATTGAGTCAGGAGTAGGAGAGCGCTATGCATCACCCCTTCGGTATCGCCGGCCTGATCGTGAACATGACGGCCTTGGTGTTGCTGTGGGTTAACACGCCCAAGGTCGAGGAAACAGACAGAGAGTGGTCCCCGGACGGGGGCTTCTTCAGCGAAGCCCCGGCGCCGGCAGAGGGCAGGAAACACCATATCCGGCGCTTTCACGTTCGCCGCGAGGGCTTTCGCCTGCCGTTCGCGCTGTTATTTCTCGGCTTCCTCCTGCAACTGTTGGACCTCCTGATCGCCTAGCCCGCGTCAGCTGATCTAGAGGTGAATGCGCGGGGGCTCGTTTGCCGATTCCCGCCAGCCAACGCAGCGGCAAGTGCACGCTTCATGGACGCCCTGGGGTTACGGTCACGACTGCCGGCTCTGACACACGATGCGGGCGGCCGCTGTACCGTTCGGGATTCATGCGCACACTCACGGACGCCTATGCGCAACCGGGCGCGTATCCCATGATTCACGCTTCTCGCCAGAGAGGAGTGAGCAGAAATTGGCCGCAACAACTCCATCGAGACGCGCGTCGCCACGGGGCGATGAGGTCACCATCCGCGCTCTCGCAGCGCAGACGTGCACCGATCAGGAAATCGCACGACCAAGAAATTACGCTGTTGCAGGCCGAGGCGACCGTCAAAAATTTCCTCGAGATCATCGCGAGCCGGCTAGTAAGGTAGCATCTCACCAAAACAAGAAAGACAGCTCACTAGGGGCGGCCTCCCAGGCGAGCCACGCCTGCGAGCTGCGATTTAGGTAGGAAACGCTGGTCTTCAAGCCCTAATTTTGTTGGACACTTATTGGACACGAGTGATTTTTGCGATCATAAGTTGTTGATTTTATGGCGTCCCCAAGGGGATTCGAACCCCTGTTACCGCCGTGAAAGCGGATCGCGTCGACCCTCTTGAGTCCACCGCCGTAAATGCTAACTAATTGAATATTAGATAATTATTCGATAGACATCTACGGGTGTCCAAGGCCATCCAAAACGGAGCGCGGTTCTGCTCGGCGTAACTCCGGGAGTCGCACAGCTCATCGCGGAGCTCTCGCTGACTGACGTAGACACCATCGTCGAGCGACGTTTCCAGCACGTCCGGCCGCGATGGGAGGACCGACTTGCGGTCTGGAAGCGCCTGCTCCTGACCGCCGAAAGTGAGGACTTCCGGACGACCCGCGACTTCAACCTCTACAGCCTGCAACTGGTTACAGGCGAGCTATGGACGTCCCCCGGCCGGCCCAGTGGATAGGTGCGGATTTTCCGAAGCGAGCAAGAGGTTCCCGGACACCGTCGTCGGATTCAGCCCGTCAGGCGTATTTGTGCGATCAGGTGCCGCCGCCCCGCACGTGATAGAGGCAGATGGCGGTCTCGACGGCGGCGATCACGGCGCGGAGGATTGAGGCGGCCGATTCCGGAGCACTATCACGGGCAGCCCGCGCCAGCAGGGATAGGTCCCGCCGCAAGCCTTTCCAATGGCGTCTTTGGGAAGCGTCCTCGTGCCCAATTTCGATAATAATGAGGTCAATATCGGCGAGTAGCTCCGTCAGCCAAGCCGGGTCCTCCTCTGAGCGGCCCTCATCGAGTGCGGGCATGGCGGGCTCTCCTGACGATTTTGAAAGCACGTCAGCATCTCTTGGCATGAATACTTGTGCTCAGTGTTCTGGGGTCGCGCTGAAATGCCGTCGCAGCACGCCACGCTCCTAATCGATGATCATGCGGGACGTAGTGTTCCCTCGCAGGCTCCAAAGCCGATCCGCACTGCACCCGGCGCCTCACACCAAGCGCGCAAGATCACCGTGTCATCGTCCTCTAGGAACGTCCGCGTTTCCCCGTTCGGGAGAGGTACCGGCCTAGACCCACCGGCCGACAACTCGAGCAGCGACCCGGCGGCGGCCGGGTCTGATCCGGAGAGCGTGCCGGTTCCCAAGAGGTCTCCCGTTTGAAGGTTGCAACCGCTCACTGTGTGATGCGCAACCATTTGGGCAATCGTCCAGAACGCGTCCCGGAAGTTCCCTACCGAAAGACGAGCCGGTGGGCTGCCCGCGGCGCGCAACCGCGGTGTCAGCAGACCGACTTCCAGAGAAATGTCGAACGCGCCCATTCGGGAGTCTTTTGTATCGACAAGGTACGGCAGGAGATCCGGGTCGGCATCGCTGCGGACACTGCGCACGCGGAACGGTGCGAGCGCCTCGAGCGTGACCACCCACGGTGACACGGTGGTCGCGAAGTTCTTACCGAGGAATGGCCCGAGAGGCTGGTACTCCCACGCCTGAATATCCCGAGCCGACCAGTCGTTGAGCAAGCTCAAGCCGAAGATATGGGACCCCGCATCCGCGATCCGGATGGCCTCGCCTCGCGCATTGCCAACTCCGATCCAAACACCGAGCTCAAGTTCGTAATCCATCCGGCGCGAGAGCCCGAGCACAGGCCGTGATTCGCCCCGCGCAAGCGACTGGCCACTAGGCCGCCGGAAGCTCTCGCCGGAGACTCCGATCGAAGACGCGCGCCCGTGGTAGCCGATAGGGATAAAGCGGTAGTTAGCGGGGAGCGGGGCATCCGGCCGAAAGAGACGCCCCACGGCCGCTGCGTGATGAATCGACGCGTAAAAATCGGTGTAGTCGCCGATCTCCGCCGGCAGCGCCATCTCCGCGTCAGCCATCGGCACCAGGTGCCGGCGAAGCCTCTCCGTGGCAGGCACCGAGCTTCGCAGAGCGCCGGAGAGGGTCGACCGCAGGGAAGACCCTGCGACATTACCCAAGGCCATGAGAGCGTTCAGCGTTGGCGCACTGCAGGCCCGCAGGAGCGCCGGCTCGAGTACCAGCGAATCGGACGCCGCGGCAGAGGCGACGTCCAACACCTGGTCTCCTATCGCAACGCCGACACGACACGCTTCTTGGCTATTCCGGCGGCGGAAAACTCCCAACGGCAGGTTCTGGATTGGGAAGTCCGTTCCCGCGACGTTCGCTGAGGCTACCCAACTATTAAGGGCGGGATCATGAGTCTCGTTCAGCATCAGCCGCGTCGACCACCGCCGTTGTCGTTTATAAACGCTCGAAGCGCGCCTGAAAGAACCGCAGATGGCGCGGCTCGTGCACCGGTTCGACGACCTTCACCTTCCACCGCTCCGCCCACGACCGCCGTAGAGTCCAAGTGCCTATTTCGGTCTGTAGTCATGGCCAGGGTCTCTCGCGCTCGGACTAATGGCCGCGCTGCGGCCGAATCAACCGTTCGCGTCAGCGAACTCCCTCTCATGCAGCCAGGCCGCTTGCCGCACGGGCCTCCGCGTGTGTGACCACTCTTCCAGCATCTGCGGGGCCAGCCCCTTCAGATTGGCGAGGACGTCGGGTGTCGTCGTGTCAGCCGCGAGCTCGACGCGGTGCCCGTTCGGGTCAAAGAAATAGATTGACTGGAAGAGCGAATGGTTGGTCGGCCCAACCACTTCGATCCCCATGGCAATCAGTTGATCCTTCGTCGCCAGCAGCGTCTTCATGTCTTTGACCTTGAAGGCGATATGCTGCACCCACAGCGGTGTGTTCTCGTCCCGCCCCATCGGGGGCGAGTTTGGAATTTCGAAGAACGCGAGGACGTTACCGTTCCCGGCGTCCAGAAAGACGTGCATGTAGGGATCCTCGGCCTTCGTCGAGGGAACCCGGTCCTCGGATATCGCCAGGACTAAGTCCATTCCTAGTGTTTGCCGGTAGAAGTCGACCGTCTGCTTGGCGTCCCTGCACCGGTATGCGACGTGATGGATGCGTTCGACAACCACAATAGGTCTCCTGGCGAAACTACGACACGGGGCGGCTGGGTTACAGAACGCCCCGCGCCTCCTGATCCTTCTCGAGCGACCGGAACAAGGCGCCAAAGTTGCCTTCGCCAAAGCTCTGATTATTCACCCGCTGAATGATCTCGATGAAGATCGGTCCGATGACGTTCTTCGTGAAGATCTGCAGTAGATAGCCGGAGGCGTCCCCGTCGATCAGGATCTGGTGCGCCTGCAGGCGGGCCTTGTCTTCCTTCACGCCCGGCACGCGATTGAACACGTCCGCGTAGTACGACGGGTCGATATTGAGCGTCTCAATCGGCGTTGCTTTCAGTGCGTCGAGCGACGCAATGATGTCGTTGGTCAGGAACGCCAAGTGCTGCACCCCCGGCCCCTGGTACTCGCGCAAGTACTCGCTGATCTGGTCGTTCTGGGACTTTGGTTCATTGATCGGGATGCAGAAGCTGCCGTCCGGGGAACGGAGCGCGTAGGACGTCAGGCCGGTCTTGGCACCTTGGATGTCGAAATAGCGTACCTCAGTGAATCCGAACACCTTCTTATAGAAGTCGGCCCACTGCTGCATCGAACCCGCAGGCACGTTGTTGGTCAGGTGATCGATCGTGAGGAACCCCTTCGGCACGCGAATGTCTGGGCGATCGAGCGGCACGAAGTCGGTTTCATAGATGCTACCGGCGGCGGCGAAACGGTCGACAAAGTAGATCAGGCTCCCACCAATGCCGTAGATGGCGGGATAGGGAAGGTCCGTTACGCTTGGATCGGCCGGCTTCGCGCCCCGACGAACCGCCTCCGCGCGTGCGAATCCGGCATCCTGGACCCTCCATCCCATGGAACTGATGGACGGGCCGTGGCGCTTCGCGAACGATGCAGAAGAACCGCCCCGCTCAGCGTTGAGCAGGAAGTGAATATCGTTCTGGCCATAGTAGGTGATGGCGAGGCGCGGATGTCGACGGACCTTTGAGAAGCCGAAGGCCAGGAAGAGTCGGTCCAGCTGCTCGATCGACGGACCGCAGAATTCCGTGAATTCGATACCGCGCAGTTCCACGGGGTTCGAATCGCTCATGGGTCGCTCCTCAGCGTGGGGGCCGTCGCCGCCGCCGCCCGGGCGGCGCTTGCCGGCCTTCTCGGCAATCTAGCGGGCCCAGCTACTTCAAAGAAAGCGTATACTTTAATTCTTCATGATCGATTTTATAGATTGTCGTGCGGCCTGATTTAGAGGCGGTTGAGGCGCTGGACGCAGTCGTCCGACACGGCGGATTCGCCCGGGCAGCCAGTGCACTGCACAAAGTCCAGTCAGCCGTGAGTTACCAAGTTCGTAAGCTGGAAGCTCAGCTGGGGGTGGCACTTCTGGATCGAACCGGATATCGGGTGCGCTTGACTGCTGCCGGGGAGGCTCTGTTGGCTGAGGGACGTCGCTTGCTCGGCCAGGCAGACCGAATGACGGCGGTCGCCCAGCAGGTTGTTAGCGGCTGGGAGCCGCGCCTGACGCTCATCGTCGACGGAATCCTCCCGCTGGAGTCGACCCTGCGCGCGCTGAAGACTCTCGCCGACGAGAATGTACCGACCCGCATACAGATCAAAGTCGAGTTCCTCGGGGGCGTGCAATTTCGATTCGAGAAGGACAACGCCGACCTGATGCTCGTCAAGGACTACGTGAGCCGGCCGAATCTAGACGTCCATGAGCTGCCGGAGGTCGAATGCGTCCTGTGCGTATCCCCCAGACATCCGCTTGCCGCCCAACGAACTGCCTCGCTCAAGGATCTCCATGAACATGTGGAGTTATCGATACAGGACTCGAGCGACCGCGGCGATGATAAGCACATGTTCGGCGGTGAGCGCGTCTTCTACCTTTCCGGGTTCATGGCGAAGAAGCAGGCATTGCGGATGGGATTGGGCTTCGGCTGGATGCCTCGCTATTTGGTCGACCGAGAACTGTGTGCCGGCACACTCCGTGAGTTGCCCTACATCGGTGGGTCACGATATAGGTTCACGCCGCTCCTCGTTTATCGGAGTGACTCTCCGCCGGGGCGTACCGGCCGCCGCCTTGCAGAATTGCTAAGTGCCCGGCCATCCAAGGGAACCCGGAACGGCGGACGTCGTGTTGTCCGTCACGACGCGCCCAGCGCCCGCCGCCAGCGATCTAAGTGACGGCGCGATGCTGAGAACTTAAGCATACGGGCGCATGCGACCACGAACGGCATGTACAATGCGAAACCGCAAGGTTGAATGGGCGAGAATAAGATGTCGGAAGCGTCCGATAAATCAGTCGCATCTCAAGGCAATCGCGCCATCGACACAACGCTGATCGACACTGCGGAGGTCGTCGAGATACGGCGCGACATTCATAGACATCCTGAGCTCGCCTTCCGGGAAGAGCGTACGTCTGAGCTGATTGCTCGCACTTTGTCGACGTGGGGCATTCCAGTGCACCGGGGGCTTGCCACAACGGGCATAGTAGGCATCGTCAAAAACGGCGACAGTCGTCGCGCCATAGGACTTCGCGCGGACATCGACGCGCTCCCCATCACCGAGCACAACACGTTCGCCCACCGAAGCGTCGAGGTAGGCAAGATGCATGCCTGCGGCCATGACGGTCATACCGCCATGCTGCTCGCAGCGGCGAAGTGCTTCGCGCGCCACCGCAAGTTCGACGGTACGGTATATCTCATCTTCCAGCCGGCCGAAGAAGGCGGCGGCGGCGCGCGCGTGATGATGAGGGACGGCCTCTTCGAACGTTTTCCGATGGAAGCCATCTTCGGTATCCATAACTGGCCCGGATTGCCGGTCGGCAAATTCGCTCTCAAGACGGGCCCCGTGTTTGCATCCAGCAATGATTTTCGAATTGTCATACGTGGAAGGGGTTCGCACGCGGCCATGCCGCACAACGGGATCGACCCGCTACCCATTGCCTGTCAGACCGTTCAGGGCCTTTCGACTGTAATCACGCGGAACAAACGGCCCATCGAACCCGCTGTAATTTCCGTGACGATGATCCACGCGGGTGAAGCCGTGAACGTCGTGCCGGATTGTTGTGAGATCCGAGGTACGGTGCGAACATTCACCGTTGAGACCCTCGATCTCATCGAGCGGCGCATGCGTCAAATCGCCGAGGCGACCTGTGGCGCATACGAAGCTCGATGCGACTTTGAGTTCCAGCGACGGTACCCGCCCACCGTAAACCATCTTGAGACGACACAGTTCGTGCGCGACATGCTTGCGGGTTTGGTTGGCACGGCAAACGTATTGGAATTTGAGCCGACCATGGGAGCCGAGGACTTCAGCTTCTTCCTGCAGGAGAAGCCGGGCTGCTATTTCCTGATCGGGAATGGGGAAGGAAACCATCGCCTTAACGGTCATGCCGACGGTCCATGCCTGTTGCATAATCCGAGCTACGATTTCAATGACGAACTCATCCCCATCGGCGCCGCGATGTGGGTACGGCTCGCTGAGACCTGGTTCGCGCGCTTCACGCCGTCAAGCGGACCTTGACTATCTGCGGCGGCCCGACGGGCACGTACCAGGACTACAATCTCAGGCCTGCACGAGGCCTCTCGTCCTCCGATAGCAGCGCGGGAGCGTCAATCGCACCTCATCTATCGTCGTGCAATTTTTTCAATATGCACCTGCCTACCGCGTGGACGACGGCTATACGCAGTTGCGCATCATCTTCACAGGGGGACACCTAGGATGCAAGACGAAGGCAAATTGCTCTACGGGCCAAACAGGAGCCCGCGAAACTTGAGCGAGTACCGTGATCTACCCGTAAAACTGCACCGCACCCGCGAAGCGCTCGGCTACGTGCTTCGTGCACCATTGCAGCGTTATCAGCTGACAGACCCGCAATGGCGGGTTCTCAGGATTCTCAGCACGGTAGATGAGATCGACACCGCGCTACTCGCTAAGCGTTCAATGCTGCTGGGCCCGAGCCTGTCGCGGATTCTGCCCGACCTGCGCAAGCGGAAGCTCATTGCCAGTCGTGCAAGTGCGAGCGACAAGCGACGAGTGTGTCATTCGATCACGCGGCGAGCAGTTGAGCTAATTGATAGAGTCGCCCCGCAGTTCAATCCATTCTACGCAGAACTCGCACGCCGCGTCAGTGACAAGGAGATGTCCACTTTGAATTCGATGCTCGACAAGTTATATCTCGTGCTCGGTGACATTGGCCGACAACAGGCTGAATAGGCGAGCACTGCATTGTCGAGTATGCCGCGATCGCCTCCGGCGACTCGACCTCAGCCCATGACACCACCCCGATCATTGCCTATTGTCTTGGCCGGCGATTAAGGGCATCCCCGCGTGCCCGGCGTAGGCAATCGCGAGTCCCTGGCCCGGTTACTGCAATGGAGACCGCCTTAAGCTCCCTCGGGCATTCGGCCATGAGGCTGGCTGCTCGTCGCGCAGCACGATCAACCTCCGCGATGCGATGCGATGCGATGCGATGCGATGCGACGTTAATCGATTAACGTGTTATTCATCATTGCGTTACGCGTCTTCACGGAACGACAGCGTGTCATCGGCCGCGGCTCGCTGCATTGCGTGCCCGCACTTCCGTCCGGAAGGCCGGCGCGGTTGGCTTGACTTCACTTCCAGTTCACGATATTGATGCGCCTGTCGCCCCGTCAGTAGGTGCACCCGTGCAGGCTGCTACGCTTCGTCTCCTGATTGCGCGCCAACGACCAGGACGGCCCTTGGAGCGGGACTTTTATACCTCCAATGACGTTTTCGACCTTGAGCGTAGTGCATGGTTGGTCAAGCAGTGGTACTTGCTCGCGCATTCGAGCGAAGTCGCCGATCCCGGTTCGTTCGTGGTCCGCGATCTATTGCGTGAGCCACTACTCCTAGCGAGAGATGCTACCGGAACCCTGCGCGGCTTCTATAACGTCTGCAGGCACCGTGGGTCACGAATTTGCGATCGTGATGGACACTCCAATAGCATTATGTGCCCATATCATGGCTGGACCTACCGCCTTGACGGCAGCTTGCGCGCTGCGGCGGCTCTTCCAGAGGGGGCCGACATCAGCCAACTAGGACTGCGGCCCGTGCCCGTTCGTGAGATCGACGGACTCGTATTGGCAAGCCTGAAGGGAGATCCGCGGACACTCGATGCGGTACAGGCCGACCTTGGCCCCGCGTTGCGGTATCACGGCATACCGGACGCGCATATCGCCGCCCGACGCAGTTACGCGACAGACGCGAATTGGAAACTGGTCATGGAGAATTACCTAGAGTGCTATCACTGCTTACCGGCGCACCCGGAATACTCCCGTGTGATGCGGCATGTCGACGCCACCAGGCCGGGCGGCGAAATTGCCTGGAAGCAGGCGGTGGAGAAATGGTTCAGGGACCAGGCAGATCCTAACTCACCGTTCAAATTCTCCGATGCGGCGTGGCGGCTCCCCGCGGAGGTTCAACACTATATCCGGCGTGCGCCCATCGGTGACGACCGCAAGACCGGATCTGAGAATGGGCAACCTGTCGCGCCCCTGATGGGACAGCAGACCCGATTCGACGGGGGATTCAGCAGTTTCACATTCCAGCCCTTCGTGGCTCTATACGCCTTCAATGACCACGCGGTGATGCTTCAGTTCTTGCCGATCGGTCCTGAGAGTACGGATGTAATCCTGACTTGGCTCGTCGGCCCCTCGGCTTCTGACACGGAGGTCGACGTGGAAAGAATGGTCTGGCTCTGGGACATGACGATGCAGCAAGATAAGATAATCGTCGAGCGAAACGCTGCCGGCGTGCGCTCGTCGTCTTATAGTCCCGGCCCCTATTCGCTGCTTGAGCGAGGCCCGGCAGCGCTCATCGGGAACTACCTGCGAGAGTTCTCTGCGGCCATAGCAGAGGGCACCGCAAATTGAGCCGGCCTCTCGGACTTGCATCGGCCCCGTAGCCCTTTGTGTAAGCAATAGCCTCTCAGGGAACACGCACGGCGGCGCGCCGGCCGTGCCGGCGGAGAATGCGCCTCGAGTCCCCCCACGCACGGCACCGTCGGTGACCGCCGTACTCTGAGCGCGGCACCCGGTTGCCCCAGCAGCCAACGTTGGACTCGGTGAGCATGCAGTTGCTGTCGCGCGCAGCTTGCTTGGCCATTATCTAACACGTTAATCTAATATGAGAAACGCGAGGGCTCGCCGGGATCTACGGATCCCCTGGTGCTTCCAGCCGGCGCGACAACTATGACCGAGGTGATTGTATGAGCGGCGCAAAAGATGCTGGCACGAGCGATCTGGCCCAACGCGCGGAGGCCGATCCGGGGATCACGCGCCGTGACTTTGTGGGTAGCACCTTACTCGGCGCAGGCGCGACGCTCCTCAGCATGGCCTCGCCCGCGACGATGCGCGAGGCAAGGGCCCAGACCACGCCGTCCGCGCTGACCGGACTGGGTCCCGATTGGACCGGCCCGGGCGGTATCGGGGACTACGCCCAATCGAACGGCAACACGCACGAAGTCGTAAATGCCGCGCACGCTGCGATTCGCGACCAGGAGTTCGACACCAGGCTGCGTAGCGCCACGGATACGGGTGAGCACCCGGACGTGATCATCGTTGGCTGCGGGATTTCTGGTCTAGCGGCTTGTTGGACTTACCGCAAGAGCAACCCAAGAGCCACGGTGCTAATGCTCGATCCACATGCCATCTTCGGAGGAGAAGCCAAACAGAATGAATTCGAGGTGGATGGCTACCACCTGACTGCGCCGCAGGGCGCCAATGGATTCGGTGCGCCTTTGAGCCGCATTAGACAAGCGGGAGTCGCAACGCATTTCATGGATGATCTCGGCCTCCCGCCGGACTTCGTACTGCAAGAGCCAACCGGGCTCGGGCGTGACGTTCAAGTTCCCGAGGACGCCTGGTTTCCGATGCACCCGGGTTGGTGGCGCAGCGACACCGGGTTCTTCTATGAGGGGAAAGGCTGGGTGACGAATCCGTGGCGTGATGGATTCAGGAACGCGCCGATCTCCGAGGCGGCCAAGCGAGCCCTGATGATGATGGAGTTGTATCGAACGCCGCCGCGCCGACCGGATTGGAGACAGTGGCTGGATTCGATGACGTACCAGGAGTTTCTAGCCCAAGTGGTGGGCATCGAGCCGGAGCCGCTTGCAGAGGTTGTCAGGTATATCAATCCCGTCGCCGCGTCCTGGGGATGCGGATTGGGCGCCGACGTGATCTCGGCTTACTCCGCTTACGACTTCCACATGCCCGGTGTGATCGGATACGCGCGCTATGAGACGGGCGGCACGAATCCCATGGACTGGGTCTACATTGCGAGCTTCCCCGGCGGACACGCTGGCACTGTGCGGCTGTTTGTGAAGAAGATACTGCCCGGGGCGTTCTATGGCGACTATCAGATGGCCGAGATTCTCAACAGTCCCGTGCGCTGGGACCAGCTCGACCGGAGCGACCAACCCGTCCGCATGCGGCTATCATCCACCGTCGTTTCGGTCGTGCACGACGGCCCCGCCGAGACCGCCAAGGGAGTCCTGGTCACGTATTTGCGGAACGGCAAGCTCTACAAGGTACGCGCCGGCGCGGCGATCCTCTGCAGTCCGCAGCACGTAAACCGTCACATCTGCCGCGACATCTCTCCCGAATACCGGGCGGCCATGGCCACATTCCATCATGCACCGATACTTACGGTGAATATCGCGGTGCGCAACTGGAGGTTCCTCGAGAAACTAGGCATCGCCGCCGCCCGATGGTTTGAAGGATTCGGCTGGTGGGTCAGTCTAAGACGGAATATCGAGATTCCGGGGCTCCCTACGCAGCCTCTCGATCCTTCCAAGCCAACGGTCTTGAGCATGTACAACCCGTTCCTGCTCCCGGGGATACCGTTCCCGCAGCAGTGCACGCTTGCACGCATGCAACTCTTTGGCATGACGTACGCGCAGATCGAAGCCGGTGTGCGTCAGCAGTTCACGAAGATGTTCGGTGACTACGGATTCGATGCCGGGCGCGACATTGCGGGCATCATCACGAACCGCTGGGGTCACGCGTACGTAGTCGATCCGCCGGGCTTTTACTTCGGCAAGGACGGGAAGCCTGCGGCCAAGGATGTCATCTCGCGCCGCTTCGGGCGGCTCAGTTTCGGACACTCGGAGCTTTCAGGCGGGCAGCGTTGGGCTGCAGCCGCGGCTGAGGGCGAACGCGCCGCGCACCAAATCCTCACTTCGACATAACGCTCACGTCTGAGTCATGCGGTGCCAGCGACCGCGTCGACCTGGTCCGCTCGATCAAGATCGCGCTGTACGAAACGGGAGGCAGCCAGGAAAAAGAGGCCCGATACAACCAACATACCGGACGTCACCAACAGTGACCATCGTATCGACTCCACGCCCAACCGAGGAGTCAACAGATCCGTGGTCGCGCCAACGAACAGCGGGCCACAACCTCCGCCGATGAGGTTGCAGAACAGCACGGCAATCGCAGCCGTGAGGGCGCGCATTCTCACTCGACAAAGTGACTGCATCACCGCAAAGCATGGTCCGATCGGGAAGGCGTTCAGCACACCTGCGACAAAATACGCCACCATTGCCGTCACATCCGACGAAGCGAAGAGGAATATCACCATCGCCGGTGCTGGGGCGATCGTGAATATAGCCGGCCAACGGAGCATCCAACTCTCCGCACCTGCCTTTACTCGTCCGACGACAAACCCGCCGAGAAGAGTGCCGATGCAGCCGGATATGCCGTTGACAAAGCCAAGCCACGTGCCGACCTGCCCGCCGCTCATATGATGAAGGCGCCGGAGGAACGATGGCGTCCAGGCGCCGAGCGCAAAATTGACGAAGGCCCACAGCACCAGCCCTATCATCATGAGAACCAGCGATGTCTGGCTTCCCATGAACCGCAGACACTCCCCCAGCGGTGGCTGCTGTGCATGCACCGGCCGGGTCTCCGACATCCCGCGTGCGGGCTCGCGTACCGTCAGGTAGAAGATGGCCGCGACGATGAGACCGGGCAGCCCCGCGATCATGAAGGCCGCCCGCCACCCATACCATTGGCTAACCCAGCCGCCCAGCAGGTAGCCCCCTAACACCCCGGCGTATAACGATGCCTCGAAAATCGAGACCGCATTGGCTCGCGCGGCGCGGGGGAAGTAGTCCGCGATGAGCGAATATGACGTCGGGGTTCCGCCCGTTTCCCCTATGCCCACGCAAACGCGAGCACACGCCAATTGCCAGAGATTCTGTGCGAGCCCGCAGAGTGCCGTCGTCAGGCTCCAGATCCCCAACGCCACCGTCATGATGAAACGCCGATTCCCTCGATCCGCCCATCGTGCAACGGGAATGCTGAACAGCGTATAGAAGATCGAGAACCCGAATCCCGTGAGCAGCCCCATCGCCGTATCCGAGATGTGGAGATCCGCCTTGATCGGATCGATTAAGATGTTGAGGATCTGGCGGTCGAGGAAATTCAGGCCATACACACAGCAGAGCAGCGTGAGGACATAGTTCGCGTACCGCGGGGTACACTCGTTCAACACCGGCTGCGACACCGCCCACACCCCGCGCATCATTCGCATCCTCGCCCCCATGAATCCATCGCCGGCCAACGTTTGGCAAACAGAATCATCAACCGAGCCGGCACACCGTTGGAGCGCCGCCGCGTCGGAGCTGCGCCGTGAGGCCGGGCGCGATTCCTGACACCTCAGCGTCGAGCGGCAGGCCCGTCCGCGCGACTCGTGCGATCCACCCGCCCAATCCGTGGCCGGAAGATATTAGAAGCTTCCCACGAGTTCCCGGACCTACGATTTCCTCGGTGACGCAACTCCGGGCGCGACCCCGGCGCCACACGAGCCGCCGCGACAAAGGGTTTCCAGCAATACCGCAGATGCGATCACGTTAGCGCGCGTGGACGCTCGCGTCCATCGCGCCACACATTCATGCGCTCGATGCCCGAACCGGCAAATTCCGCGGCCCGCGCGGAGCGTGCTGACCATAGCTTGCACCGCGCGTCATGCGAGCGCCGAGTCACAGCGCCGATCCCCCGCAATTAGTTAACACGTTAATCCTATATCGCGGTGGTCTCGACATGTCAAGGATGATTCGAGCTTCCGCCAGTGAACCGCGGCACGCGGATCGACGATCCTCGTTGCGGGCTGGGGCCAAGCCGCGGTTTCCAGCGACCGGACGTATCCCCGCCGTCCGTCCCCGGCAGGTCCCCCTCTTTGCGTTTCGCCTTGCTTTTAGCAAGCCGGAGCCACCTTGACTTCACTGTGGCTTCACGATATTGATGCTTGACGACCCACGGCGTGCCCAAACCGCCGTGCTGGCATTCGGCTGCAGGCGGCGACGGCTGCAGGCGGCGACCCAATGTTCGGGATTTACCGATCGGCACGTCGATGACCAATTCGGCAGCACCGAGCAGCAGCAAGTCGATCTTCGACGGCAAGACCGTTACTGCGCCGCTGTCGGCCAGGCTGGTTTTGGATGGCCGCACCTACACGAACTTCTGGGGAAGCGGCTATCTCGCGCTATCCGCGTTGCCCGAGCTCCACGACGCCGTCCGGAGAGTACTGGAGCAAGGCTATCCGTTCGCACAACAGATACCGGCCGCGACCGGCGTGCGCTACCCCGTAATGGAGGCCGTGGAGCGCGCGGCCGCAGCAGCCTGCGCTACCGAGGCAAGTGTGTACTTTGCGTCGGGCTACTTCATCGGGCGAGTCGGTCTGGCCGCAATCTCCCCGGCGCCGGATCTCATACTCTTGGACGAATTTTCCCACTACAGCCTACGGGAAGCCGTCACTCTCATCGGGCTGCCCACGTTTGAATTCGCACATTGCGACGTCGACGCATTGCGAGACCTTCTTCACCGAGAGGCTCGGCCCAAGCAACGTCCACTTGTAGTCACCGACGGAGTATTCGCGGCGACGGGCCGCGTGCCCCCACTGGAGGCCTATGCGGCTGTTCTCGCCCCGTATGGCGGCCGAATGTTTATCGATGAGGCACACAGCTTCGGGGTCGTCGGCGCAAACGGCCGCGGCGCCGGCGAATATTGCGGCGTGGAGCACATCGCGACCGGCGGCGCGACGCTGTCGAAAGCGCTTTGCGCCCAAGGCGCATTCGTAGCCTGCACGTCTGCAACGGCGGCGCGTCTGCGCATGACTCCTTGCATTCTGGGTGCAAGTGCCGGCTCGCCGCTGTCGGCGGCCGCCGCGACCGCCAGCCTTGAGTATGTCGCAGCTCACCCGGAACTGCGCGCCGATCTCACCTTCAAGTCACAATATCTGCGTGCAGGGCTCCGCAGCCTTGGGCTGGTTGTCCTTGAATCCCCCGCTCCTCTCGTTTCGTTCCGCTTACGAGATGGCGCGACGATGCTGGCGGTCCAGCGTCGAGTCTTTTCGCAGGGGTTCTGCATAAATTACATGAGATCGTACGTCGGCTCTGGCACCGAGGGTGTCTTGCGCTGCTCCGTGTTTCGCGATCACTCGCGGGAGGACCTCGATGGACTCATATCGACGATCAGGCAGGTCATCTGATGAAACCTGACATGGCCAACCTGTCTGAAGTCGAGGCGTCGGCGCCCAAGGCTCCCCCAGAGCACGCGCGAGTGGTCATTATCGGCGGCGGCATCATCGGCTGTTCGATCGCCTACCACCTGGTGGAGCTTGGCTGGCGGGACGTGGTGCTGCTCGAGCGTGCACAGCTCACTTCCGGAACGACGTGGCACGCCGCGGGCCTGTTGACGACACCCGCCGACCCGGTGCAGTCGCAGCTGGCGAACTACTCGCGAGCGCTATATCGCCGACTCGAGAGCGAGACAGGCCAAGCCACCGGAGTCATCGAGTGTGGCTCGATCCAGCTCGCAACGACCCCGCAACGAGCCGAGGAGATGCGGCGCAGCTACCGCAGGGCGCAGAGCCTGCGCATCGAGTGCGAGGAGATCGGACCCGAGGACGTGGCACGGTTCTGGCCGCTCGCGTATGTCGACGACATCAAGGCCGCGTTCTACTTCCCGCGAGATTGTCGCGGAAACCCGACGGACATCACGCGTGCACTCGCGAAGGGTGCGCGGATCGGGGGCGTGCGGATCATCGAGAACTGTGTCGTGACGGGCGTCGAAACGCACGCCGGCCGTGTCAAGGCCGTGCGTAGTACCTGCGGTCGGATAGAAACGGACTTCGTCGTCAACTGCGCCGGTATCTGGGCACGCGAGGTAGGGCGTCTGGCCGGCGTCGATGTACCTCTGCAGGCGGCCGAACATTACTACATGATCTCGGAGCCTGTCGCCGGAGTGCATACGACGCTGCCGATCCTGCGTGATCCCGACCGCTCCACCTATATTCGCGAGGAAGCCGGCAAGCTGCTGGTTGGCCTGCACGAGCCAGCCGGCAAGCCTTGGCGCGTTGACGGCATTCCCTCTGATTTCACCTTCGGCGAGATTCCGCCGGATTGGGACCGGATACACCCATATCTCGCGCGCGCAACCGAGCGCGTGCCGCTGCTTTCCGACACCGGAATCAAGGTCCTGTTCTGCGGGCCGGAAGCATACACCCCGGACCACAACTATCTGATTGGCGAGGCGCCCGGGCTTAACGGGTACTTCGTCGCCGCGGGTTTCAACTCGGGTGGCATCCTGGTAGGCGGGGGAGTCGGCCGCGTGATGGCTCAGTGGATCGTGCAGGGTCACGCCCCGATGGACCTCTCGGCGGTTGACATCCGTCGCACCGATCCCTGGCAAAACAATTCCCGCTACCTCGCGGATCGCATCGTTGAGACCCTCGGCGTCGTATACCAGGATCACTGGCCCTTCCGACAGTGGCAGACCGCGCGCGGCGTCAAAAAGTGCGTCTTGCACGACCGTCTCGCATCGGCGGGCGCCTGTTTTGGTGAGTCGGCGGGCTGGGAGCGGCCGAACTGGTATGCGCGTCCGGGTCAAAAAGCCGAATACGTATACAGCTGGGGCCGGCAGAACTGGTTCGAGAATTGCGTCGAAGAGCACCGTGCCGTGCGCGAGCACGTCGGCCTCTTCGACCAGTCCTCCTTCGCAAAATTCCTAGTGCAGGGTCGAGACGCCGAACAGGCACTTAACCGTATCGCGACCGCGGAGTGCCGCGTGCCCGTCGGGCGAGCCGTGTATACGCATTTCCTCAACGAGCACGGCGGAATCGAAGCGGATGTGACGGTGACGCGCCTGACCGAGCACCGATTTCTCGTTGTAACCGCGGCCTTCACCGCGACCCGCGTCGGCGCCTGGCTCGAGCAACACATCGATTCGGCCCTGAATTGCATCGTGACAGACGTCTCCGACGGCTGGTGCATGATCAACTTGCAGGGGCCGCGCTCGCGCGAGTTGTTGGCCGCCGTCGCGCCTGGCGACTGGTCGAGCGCAGGCTTTCCGTTTAGCACGGCCCGGGAGGTGGAGATCGGCTACCAGAAGGCGTTGGCGATGCGGCTCTCCGCGACCGGCGAACTCGGTTGGGAGCTGTATGTGCCCGTGCCCTTCGCACTCGGCGTGTACGATGCTCTCGTCGAGGCCGGCCGCCCGCTCGGACTCCGCCACTGCGGCTACCATGCGCTTGCCTCACTCACGATCGAAAAGGCACACCGCATCTGGCCGTTCGACATCGGACCTGATGACACGCCGTTGGAGGCGGGCCTCAGTTTCACCTGCGCGTGGAACAAGTCCGGCGGCTTCATAGGCCGTGAAGCCCTTCTCAAGGCGCGTGCCGCGCCACCCAAGCGAAAGCTCGCCCAGTTCCTCCTCCTGGACCCGGAGCCGCTCTTGCATCGCGGCGAACCCATCCTGCGCGATGGGCAGCGAGTAGGCCTCATTTCATCGGGAATGTATGGCCATACTTTACGGGGTGCGGTCGGCCTCGGCTACGTCAGTCACCCTGACGGAGTCAGCGAGGCGCTTGTGACCGACGGACGATTCGAGATTCTGATTGGTAACCGGACGGTCCCGGCACGCGCCTCACTGCGGCCGCTCTACGACCCGTCCGGCGCGCGAGCCCGCGCTTGAACAGGTGCATCCTCGAAGGCCTTGTGCCGCGGGCACCGCCACCTGCGCCCGTGTGAACGGGTCGCGAAATGGCCCCTGTTCATCCGCCGCCAGCGTTCGCAGCAGACTCCTCCGAAGCCGACGGGCAGAGCTCCCTCAATCTTCGCGCGAGTGGCTCCAGGTGCTGCCTATAGTGGCGCCATCGGTCAATCGAGGTCTCATAGATCGGCCGTCGTACCTGAGAGGCGCTCGCTGTAAAGGAGGCCCCGAGGTTCTCTTCGACTCGAATCGCCGATGGGTCCCACCGCAGCCCGCAGTGCGCCGCGACGCCAGCCCCTATAACCTGCGGCCGCCTGACCAGATCCTCGTAACGGACCTCGTAGAGCCGTGCTCCCAGCGCCGCACGCCAGTGCAACATCAGACCGTCATATGCGGTGTAATAGCGCGCCAGATCCTCAAAGTCGTAGCTGAACGGGTAGGCCTGCCCAAAGAGCGTCCGGTACATTGCGAAGCAACTGTCGAGCGGCGAGCGCCTCATCCAGAGAAGCTTCGCCTCCGGCAAGGCTCGATGGATGGCTCCCACGTAGAGATAGTTCAAGGGCAATTTCTCGACTATGAACCTCCCGGCGGCCGTAGCGCGGGCAAGGTCCGCATAGCCTCGTGCTACGGCCACGTGATCGGCACGCGCCGCGCGCACGAAGATGTCTTCGCTTCCCCGCGGCGTCGCGCCGAGGAGAGCGCGAGAAAAGTTCTCCGTCTCCCCATTCGTCCGCACACCCGCCGTGCCTGTCAGAATCCTTTCCAGCAACGTCGTGCCTGAACGCGGCAAGCCGACAATAAAGATGTATCGATGGGACTCGCCACTGGGGCCGCGCGCCCTCAAATAGTCCAGGGAATACATTTCCCTGATCCGGTGAATCTTCTCTTCGTCGACCCTCACATCATACGAGAGACAGCGACGTCTCGCGGCGGCCGCTGCAGAGAACCACCGAAAGGCTTCGTCATATCGCCCCAGATCGTCCAGTTCCTTGGCAACGGCATAACCGAGAACGGCCCTTGCGCGATCTTCCAGGTCCGGAGCAGCCAGCAGCGATTCGAGTTCCGCGACGTGATTGGATTGCTCCGTCTGGATGCGCAATTCTGAACGCAGCAGATAGGTCGTATTCGCTGTGCGGTCAAGTGCGATTGCGCTGTCGCAAGCGGCTTCTGCCGCGGCAATTCTTCCCAGGCTGCGTTCACTTGCGGCGAGGTTGTACCAGCACCGTGCGGAGCGGGGCTCACGCTCAACGGCTCGCCGGTAGAGTGTGTTCGCACGTTCCGGCTGACCCAGAGTGATGGAGACGTGGGCTAATGCGTCAAAGGCATCGGCGCACCCGTCGCCGAGTTGTAACGCTGAAACGACAACGCTCTCGGCTTGCTCGGCTCGGCCCAGTCCGCACAAAACTGTGGCCAACATGCCGTGCGCCGGTATGCATGTCTTTGCACCGACGACAGCGGCTTCGGCAAAAGGCAACGCCTCCCGCAACCGTCCTTCGCGCATCAGCCGATGGGCTGTAATATCCGATCGCACCGAAACAGGCGCCCTCGTCCGCAGCCGCGCGCGACGAGCCCCCGCGGAAAGCCGCGGCACGCAGCGGTAGCAACCTACTAACTAGAATTTATAGCAGACTCTTAAATCGATTTCACGCGGCCGGTTCACGAGATAGCCGTCCGTCAGGTTGGAAAGAAGATTCAAGAACGTGGGTCCGGATTGGTACGCCAGCTTGTCCGTCAGGTTGGTCACATAGAGCCCGGCACGCCATGACTCATGGCTAACCGAAGCCGATAGGTTAGCGATGGCCATGCCCGGAATTTGCGTCGGCTGAGGGTTAAAGATCGGGGTCGTCGAGAGATATTCACTGCTCCGATAGGTGTCGTTCAGGGACAGCGTCATCTCATAGCCCGGTAGCAGGTTGCGGCGATATTCTATGGTCGCGGCGACGCTCATTTTCGGACTACCGGGGAGCTGCTGGCCGGCCGAGCCGCCGATCGTTCCGCCAAAATCAGAGCCCACCGTAAAATCCTCGGTGAACTTTGTCTCCGCATAATATCCGCCTGCGGACAGACTCAACCCGTTCAGGAACAGCGGTGTCGTAAGATCGAATTCAACTCCCTTGGACTCCGCCTTATTGGCGTTCCACACGGCCAGGTTTCCGGCCGGCGTCGCGCCGCCGATTTGCGGCCTGTCCCACTGGATGTCAAAGACATCGAACGCATAGCGCGTACCGTTGCCGAAGTGGCCTTTGACCCCTAATTCGTAGTTGTTGACACTGTCCGGGACGTAGCTCTGCAGGGCCGGAACTTCCTTGAACAGCCCGACCAGCGGCACCGCATTCGCTCCGCCCCGACGGAACCCCTGAGACCAGAGTGCGTATACGTGGTGGCTGGTCGCGTACTCGTACGACACATCGAGTTTCCCGACCGTCTTGGACGCCGGCGAACCGTGCGGCTCGGCGGGCAGGAATATATCGAAAGGCCAGTCCGAGTACGACTGCGAGTCGGTAAAGCTCTGATTGAAGTGACGTGCCCCGGCAGTGACCTGCGTCCGGCTGTTGAAGTGCCACGTGAGTTCCGCGAACTCCGACTTGTCTTCAAAGGTCTGCTGATCCACCTGCTGCAGAAAGATGTCGCCCGGCCCGCTCACGAGCAAGCAGTTCGGCGATGTACCGGGGTAAACGAACGGGGCCGTGCAACCCTGTGCCGCGGAGTACTCGGGCGATCCCGGGTTGGAAAGATCCCAGAACCCAGTACTCCTCTGGTGCTGGTAAAACACGCCAATCGTGTAATCGAATGCCTTGTCCGGGCCTGTCGCGGAGACGAGCCGTATCTCCTGCGAAAAGGTGTACGTTGAATCCCCCAATACTGACGGGCTGATGAAGCGCGGGTTCAGGGGCGCTCCGGCATAGTACGCCATCACGAAGGGAAGCGGCGGATAAAGCCCCGCATCAATGTACGTGTTGTCCACGACCGTTGAGCCGAAGGTCGTGAAATACGAGGTGGTCGATGAGATCGTGGCGAACCCGGCGTCGTAGCTCAGATCCACACTGTCGAGTGTTGAGCGCCGTGACCAAGGCTGATCGATAGGCGAGAAATATCGCTGATCACTACCGCTCGGGAGGGTGATCCTCGGGTCGATGGGGTACTGCCCGCCCGCGAAGTATGGATTCACGTACGGAGCGCCGTCTCCATAAGCATCCCCATAGGTGTAGGCCAACTCCGCACTGAACTCTTCGACCGGTTTCCACAGGAGACTTGCCCTGCCCGTAAAGCTCCGCTGGTAATTCCAGTCATTCCTGTTCGTGTAGATTCCTGAACTGGTAACCGGCTGGGTCGGATCGGCAAGCACAGGAATGCCGCTAGTCGATGAGCCATTCCTTTCCATGATTCCGTAAACGTCGACGAACCCCGGATCGTACGCATACTTACCGGCCACACGAAACGCCAACGTGTCCCCGAGTGGAACATTCAGCACGCCCCTGGCTGTGTACGGGGCCTCGCCCGAATGCGCGAGCGTGCCAGCACCGAGCTCGATTTCCCCCGAGAACGAATTCAATGTCGGCGAATTGGGAATGATGCGTAGCGCCCCACCGAGCGCCCCAGCACCATAGAGGGTGCCCTGCGGGCCGCGAAGAACCTCAATGCGCTGAACATCATCCAGTTGAAAGTAGCCACCTACCGGCGAGTTGCCGATGTACACGCCGACCGGGCTCTGCTCCAGGCTGCGAAATCCCTGATAGTCGGAAGGAGCCGCCGTGGCATTGATGCCCCGGATGACGGGTGTCGTCGCACCTGCCTGCCTGGTTCCGAAGTCAAACATGCTCAGCCCGGGCACCTGGTTGCTCAGCGACACGATGTCCGTGACACCGTTGCTCGAAAGCTGATCGGCGCTCACAACGGTGAGACTGTACGGAACATCTTCAGGCCGCTGCACGCGCCGGTTGGCGCTGACAACAACTTCCTGAAGTACTCCCGCTTGTGTAGCGGTTCCCTGCTCCCCGCTCGCCGGCATCTCCTGCGCACGCGAAATCTGCGGCACGCCGTACAGCGCCAGAAAGACCGCAGCCCCCACCGACGCCGCCCCCATACCCTGCGGTCCCGCTGCGCTGGCCATTCCAGCTCGCGGTGAAACCCTGTTCATCATTGTCGGCCCCCCTGAATTGTGACTTGCCCGCATCTCACCGCGTTGCGCGACGTTCGGGCTCTCTTAACGGCTCCATCACTATACTGAACGCTATCGTGAACTTCAACGCATTATGCCCGCGGTCGTACGGTGCGATTGTTCCTGCCGAAGCGGACGGGGACGCCCTGGCAAGTGGTGCCACCCGTAGCGGACTGCTTCACTATCGTGATTGCTTTTCGTAAACGTGTTAAATAAAATGCGGACGTAGGCGCATCGCTGATCGGGCGTCCCGCGCCCGCCGCCCTGACGGCAGCAGCGGCCTGCTGCGGGCGGCTGCTTCGTAAACGCAACGTTGACCAGTTGGGCAACCCGCTGCCGAGTCGCAGTGCGCGATCAAAGAAGGGCCGGTTGCGCCGCGCAGCAATGATTGACGGGCGCTGGAGGGTTCGCACCCCGGAACTCAGCGCGATTGTAGGCCCCGAATTCGCCGGAGCGCCGGGGTCGCTCCGGTCAGCCTTCATCTGGACAGCAGAGAGATTTTTGCAGTGAAGCAACTTCCTTCCTTCAAGACCGGCGGCGCCCGCGTAGAAACGGGCTTTGTGAGTCCTGATCCGGAACTCAATATTCCCTTCGCGGTGATCGAGGGCGAGGCGAGTGGCCCCTGTCTGCTGGTGACGGCTGGCGTGCACGGTGCGGAGTTCTGCTCGATCGAGGCCGCATTACGGCTTCTCAGAGTCGATCCACGCGAACTTCGCGGCACGATCGTCGTCCTTCCGATCCTGAACGTGCAGGGCTTCAATCGCCGAAGCATCGGCGTGATGCCCGAGGACGGCAAGAACCTGAACCGGGTCTTCCCCGGCAGTGCGGACGGCAGCCTCAGCGAGCGTCTCGCCGCCTGGCTGGTCAAAGACGTATTTCCCAAGGTGGACGCTTATGTCGATCTGCACGGGGGCGACCTCACGGAAGAGATCGTTCCGATCGTGCTGTTCCCCGCGAACGACCCTCGATCCCAGGAACTAGCGATCGCCTTCGGACTTCCGATGATCGTCGAGGTACCTGGGCGCGGCTCGACGATTGCCGGAGGTGCGGCGTGCGGGGTACCGAGCGTGATCGTTGAAATCGGCGGCAACGGACTGTGGACCGAGGACCAGGTCACCCAATTCACGCACGGCATCGATCGAATTCTGGCTCACCTTGGCATCAAGAGGAGTGAGGCGACCGAGGGACGTCAGACCGCCAAGCAAGTGGCCTTGCAAACCCTGTCCGCTTCTGCCGCCGGGATTTGGTACCCGGCCAAGCGACTCTCGGATCCTGTTCAGGCCGGCGCGGTACTGGGGGAAGTCAGGGACGCCTTTGGGGCCGTCGTCGCCACGATCACGTCTGAAGTTGACGGTCTCGTGCTGTTTCGCCTCACGACCTTGTCTGTCAATAAGGGGGAAACGGTGTTCGGGATCGGTCGGTTCGTCGGCTAAACGAGCTCGCTCGCCGCTCCGTCATACCCGACCTTGGCAGGTTCCTCCCTGGAAGGGCCCATGATTACGCTCCGCCCCATGGTTGCCGACGACCTGCCCCACGCGCACCGTCTGTCTCAGGCGGTTGGGTGGGGGCACCGACTGCAAGATTGGAAGCTGATGTTTGATCTCGGCCATGGGTTCGTCGCATTTGATCGCAGCAGCGCGATTCAAGGAGTTGCATTGTGGTGGCCGTTCGGCGACGAGTACGCAACGCTCGGGATGCTCATCGTGTCGCCGCACTTGCAGAAATCGGGCATAGGTCGACAGCTAATGGAAGCAATCCTGGCTGCAGCCGGCTCGCGGCGCATTGAGTTGAATGCGACGCCAGCCGGATTGCATCTCTACGAGCGCATGCAGTTTGTCCCCGCCGGCCGGATCTGCACTCACATCGGCACGCTTTCCGTAGACGTGCAGCCTGTTCCGTCCGGCATCAACGTGCGCCACGTTCGCGCTGGCGATTGGTCTTCACTCCGTTCTCTTGACCGACGCGCATCCTCCATGGATCGCACGAGGCTTCTCGATGCGCTCGCCGCCGAATCCCGCGGTTTCGTGGCAGAGGTCGACAACCGCATAACCGGCTATCTGCTGTGCCGGGAATTCGGCAAGGCGAAGGTTCTCGGGCCAGTCGTGGCTGAAAGTGAACAGTCCGCCTTGGCGCTGATATCGGCTGCAGCCGTCGAGATCGGAGGAGTCCTCCGGGCCGACATCCCCGAAGACGCGGCGCTCCTTTCGGCCTGGCTCAGCGATGCAAAGCTGCCGCGAGTGGGCCAAGTCCAGACGATGTGGAAAGGCGGCGCCCCCGCGGGCGATGGCACGGTGCGGATTTTTGCCCTAGCATCCCAAGCGCTCGGATGAGCGATTCGCCTGCTGGCGAGCTGCATCCGCGGACGTAAACGGTGCACACTTTCGGCCCAGGGCCGCTGGAACCTCCACAGTTCGTGCGCGTTGGTGAGAAGCAGCGCCAACCGGTGCGAATCGTCGTCAACGGACAGAGCGTGGAGGCTCTCGCTGGCGACACGGTGCTTGTTGCAGTCCTGACGACAAGGGGCAGCCTACGCCGGTCCGAATTCGGCGACGGGGACCGAGCCGGATTCTGCCTCATGGGCGCTTGCCAGGACTGCTGGCTGTGGACCTCGGATGGCCGGCGCATTCGCTCCTGCACGACGACGGTCGCTGAAGGCTTGAGCGTCGTGACACACCCGCCAGACAACATATGGCCGGCCCCCGCATAGTCGTTGTCGGGGCAGGTCCGGCCGGTGTTCGCGCTGCCGAACGCTTGGTCGAATCCGGGTTGAAGCCGATCGTCTTCGACGAAGCCTGCAGCTGTGGCGGCCAGATCTACCGCCGCCAGCCCGGCTCCTTTACCCGCTCTTACGCTGAGCTCTACGGCGCCGATGCCGATCGAGCCAAATCGATCCACGCGGCCTTCGACCGGATTCTGCCATCGGTCGACTATCGACCCAACACGACTGTGTGGAACATATCCGGCAATGAGCTGTTTACGGCAGCAGATCGTCAGGGGCGTGTCGTTGAATTTGATGCTGCGATTCTGGCAACCGGCGCGACAGACCGAATGGCTCCGGTGCGAGGCTGGACCCTGCCCGGCGTCTATAGCCTCGGGGGCGCGCAAATCGCGCTCAAGGCGCAGGCCTGTGGCATCGGCAGCAAAATCGCCCTTCTCGGCACCGGGCCGTTGCTCTATCTCGTGGCCTGTCAATATTCCAAGGCCGGGATTGACGTCCAGGCCGTGCTCGACACCGCGCCCCTGCCGGCGCAGCTGCTCGCGACACGCCAACTGCTCGCAAAGCCCGGCCTACTCATGCGCGGTGTACACCTGCGCCTGCGGCTCATGTCCAAAGGCATCCCGGTTCATAACGGCGTTAGATCCCCTGAGATCGTCGGCCCGGAGCGCGTAACGGGCGTGCGGTGGCGAGGCGCAGATGGCACTTCCGAATCGGTGGACGCCGATGCGGTTGCCCTGGGATTTCATGTACGCAGTGAGGCGCAGCTTGCGGACCTGGCGGGTTGCCCATTTTCTTTCGACGAACAGATGCGCCAGTGGCGCCCTGATTGCGATGCGACAGGGCGCACCCCGCGGCCCGGAATTTACCTCGCAGGTGACTGCATCAGAATACTCGGTGGCCACGCCGCCGAAATCGCCGGGCGCCTCGCCGCCATCTCGGCCATGGCGGATCACGGCATCGTGACCGCCGCACGGGAAGCTGCCGTGCTGACTCGCCGCTTGCGGAGCTACCAGCGCTTTCAGAAAGCCTTAACCAATGCATTTCCCTGGCCCGAGGCCGAGATCCGCAAGCTCCCAGACGATGTAATCGTCTGCCGATGCGAAGCCATCACCGCGGGCGAACTGCGCAAGGCGGCTGTCGTAATGGGTGCTGCGGAACTCAACCGAGCGAAGGCGTTCAGCCGGGTGGGTATGGGCAGATGCCAGGGCCGCTACTGCGCCTCCGCGGCAGCTCAGATCCTTTCTGACGCCCGGAACCTGCCCTTGGAGGCCGTCGGACGAATTCGAACCCAGGCACCGGTTAAACCGCTGACCATCGCTCTCGAACGGGTGGAATCGTGAGCGCGGCGGACGTCGTCGTCATCGGCGGTGGCATCGTCGGAACCGCCGCAACGTTGTTTCTGCAAAGGCGGGGACTCTCGGTCATTCTTCTCGAGCGCGGGCTGATCGGACAGCAGGCGAGCGGCGTCAGTTTCGCGAACGTGCGCCGACACACACGACCCTTGCATCAGTTGCCGCTCGCGCAGCGCTCATATGACAGCTGGATGCGGCTGTCGAGTCTGATCGGCGACACTTGTGAATTTCGACAGGTCGGGAATCTCGCCGTTACCTATGGCAACGCGCAGCTGGAACACTGGGAGCAGTACGTGCGCGCCGCACGGGACTACGGCCTGGAGCTTGAAATACTCGATCCGCTGCGCCTGCGAACCCGCTTCCCCTATCTCTCCAAGAACATTGCCGCCGGTCTTTTCAGCCCAAAGGATGGCCACGCGAATCCACGTCTGCTCGTGCCGGCGATTAGTCGCGCTGCAGAGCGCGAAGGCGCGCGGATCGTGCTGAACGCGGAGGTCACGTCAATCGACAGGAATGCGGACCGTTTTGACGTTGCTGTGGGCGGCCATGCCGAGTATCGAGCGCCCATCGTTCTGATCGCGGCCGGCGCTTGGGCCGGCAAGTTCGTGGCCGCGTTGGACGGTCCGGTCCCGCTATTCGCGTCCGGCCCACAGCTGGGTGTCACCGAACCGCTTCCGTACCGCATTGGTCCAACCATCAGCGTCTTCGCCGACCGTGTACCCGAGCGTATTTACTTACGTCAGGTTGAGCGCGGCAACATTGTATTCGGCGGAGGTGATCGCGGCCCGGCGTCGACGGAGACCAACAGAGCCTCTGTGCTGCCCACGAACACGCTGGGCCAAATCACTCAGCTGCAGAGGTTGGTGCCGGCCCTGTCGACAGCCAACGTCATCAGAGTCTGGAGCGGCATCGAGGGCTATCTACCCGACGCGCTCCCGGTTATGGGGGCCAGCTCACGCGTCAGAGGCCTATATTACGCGTTCGGATTCTCCGGCAGCGGTTTTCAACTGGGGCTGGGAGTCGGCGACGTGCTCTCCGAGCTCATCTGTACCGGCCACACCGACGTTCCCCTCTGTCAATACGACATTCGACGATTCCAGCCGGCGACCCCCAAGTCAGCCCCAGGAAGCACCCGCCCGTCATAGCGAGGGCTTGGCGGGGACTGTATTGATTATCCAGAGAAACGTAGCGGCCTTCGTCCCGTCGTTTTGAACGCTGTGCAGCATGGTGCTCGGGAACTGGAAGCTATCCCCGGCGGACAGCTTCGCCTGGCGACTGCCGACCCTGAGGACGATCTCGCCCGAAAGAACGAGCCCGGCTTTCTCACCTTTTCCGACCACAACGTCCGCCGACAAGCCCCCTCCCGGGAGAGTAATGACCAGCATCTGCAGCTCATGCTGTCCATGCGGCGAAAGCAACTCCTTCGTCATGTCGCCGACACGGAACGACGGCCGCCCTGCAGCCCGTCGCACGAATTCCCAGTCCGTTGAGCGATGGCCGTCGCCTGAGTTTGATTCCAGTAGAGAGGTCAGCGGCACCGCAAGCGCCGTGCGCAACAGTTCCATGATCCGGACCGACGGATTCGTGATGCCGCGTTCAATCTGACTGATCATCCCCACCGAAACTTTCGCGCGCCGAGACAGATCAGCGATCGACAGGCTTCGCCTCGTACGCAGATCGCGCAGACGGTCGCCGATCATTGACGGGCTCTTGCCGCCGAGGTGCGCACCGATGTCGTCCGAGTCCTTCGTCCTGGGACGAGTTCCCGGCATGTTAGCCGCGAGTCCCTTACCGGAGTTCCTGCGAGCGCGATAGACGCGCCGTGGACCAATCTTCGTGTCAGCTGGCTTCATCGTTCGACACACTTTCACTTCACTGAACGCCGTACCTACCCGGCGCGCACCACGTGCATGCGCCCTTGCCCGCACCTTCATTATACTGCCTGCCGGAATTGGGCTCGCTCCCGGCGCTAATCTTCGCCGACGTTCCTTGGCGATGCGGTGGCCGCGCGCCATGCCCTACTTCCAGACGGCGCGCGCTACACGCAAGAAATTTTCGCCAAGCACCTTGCGAACCTCTTTCTCCGTCCACCCTCTACCCACCAGCGTCGCCGTCAAACCGCGGACGTCTGCGGGACCCACGCTGCTCATGGACCACGGCGCCGAATACTCCGAAGCCGGCCAGTAAGTTCGATGGGAGGCATAGAAAGCGCGGTCTCGGGGGCTCGGCGGCGCCCAATCGAGCCCGACACCGACATGATCGACGCCGACAAGATCGCGCACGTAGTCGACGCAATCCGCGAACGCCTCAACCGCCGACGGACGTCTCGGCAGGAAATATCCGAGACCGGTGACTCCGATCACGCCACCAGTCTTGGCGCAGGCGCGAATTTGTTCGTCCGTAATACTGCGGCCATGGGCGCGCAACGCCCACGGATTCGAGTGCGAGAAGATGACCGGTTGGCTCGCCATCTCCATGATTTGCATGGTAGTCGTATGGCCGGTGTGCGAGCAATCCACGACCATGCCGACCCGATTCATCTCTGCAATGACTTCCCTTCCAAATCCCGTCAGCCCGCTATCACGATCGTGGCACGCACCGCCGGCCCGATTGTTGAGGTTGTAGGCGAGCAACATTTGACGAACGCCCAGCCTGTAGTACAGCGACACCATGGATACGTCGACGTTCAGCGCATTCGCTCCCTCGAGATCGAAGGTGATCGCCATGCGTTGCAATCGCGACGCCTCGATGGTATCCACTCCGCTTTAACACGCGCGATGCGCCCGTCCACGACACCAGCCGCTCGGCATCCCGCCCACCGACCGTCGCGCCATCCGATGCGCCGATCGGCGCCCCTAACCCTAGGTGGTCGGCGGCGTCACGCGATCATGATTTCCCTTTCCCGCGCCCACCCGCGGGAACGCCGGATTCATCCGAGTCAAGACACGAATCAAAGTCAACAAGGACGCTCTTGTAGCGCAGACAACCATGAACTGCCTGAGCGCCGAGATCCTTCCCGATGCCCGACTGCTGGAAGCCGCCCGTGGGAATGATCATGTCGGCGCTACGGCTGTATCGGTTGATCCAAATGGTTCCTGCGGCAATCGCCCTCATCGCGCGCAACGCCTGACCGACGTCGCTCGTGTGTACTCCAGCGGCCAATCCATACGTCGGATGGCCTGCCAAATGGAGTCCCTCCTCCTCCGTCTCAAAGGTCTGGACCGTGAGCACGGGTCCGAAGATCTCCTCCCGGATCACCGGCATTGAGCTCGTTACCTGTCGAATCAGTGTCGGCCGAAAGAAGCAGCCGTCCATCTCGTCAAATGGGTCCCCACCGGTTTCGATCTCCGCGCCGGCGTCCCGGCTTTGGGTGATCAGGAGCTGAATTCGCGCGCTTTGCGGCCTGCTGATGATCGGCTCGAACGACATCGATCCATGCCAGGTAGGGTCCGGACGGAGATCCGCAAGCATCGGCCGGATCGCGCCGAGCAGGGGCTCCACGATATTCCGATGCGCAATCAGCCGGCTTCCCGCCACACACGATTGCCCGGCGTTGCTGGTAAATCCTCGGACGATACAGCGCGCAACGTGCCGCAGATCGGGAACGTTCTCAAACACAAGCTGCGGACTCTTGCCGCCCAGCTCCAACGTCACGGGTTTGGTACCGGTCAGTGCAGCGTCGGCCATTACGCGTGCTCCGGACCGCGTTGACCCTGTGAAGCTAACCTTGCCGATCTGCGGATGGCGGACCAGCGAAGACCCCGCACGATTTCCGCGCCCGTTCACCACGTTGAAGATTCCCGGCGGAATGCCTGCCTCGATTGCAAGCTGGGCCAAACGGAGCGTGGAGAACGGTGTCAGCTCTGACGGCTTGAAAACCACGGCGTTTCCTGCTGCCAGTGCCGGACCACACTTCCAGGAACACATGGACAACGGGAAGTTCCAGGGAGCAATTGCCGCGACAACACCATAGGGCTCGGACGCCACAAATCCGAGGCTCGCGCTGCGCGTAGACGCCACCTCTCCGCCCAACTTATCGGCGAGCTCGCCGAAGAAACGGATGGCCTCAGCCGTAAAAGGCACGTCTTCAGCGTAGGCCCGGGCTACCGGGCGAGTCGAACCCACTGCTTCGAGCTGTGCCAGCTGACCGACATCGCGATCGATCAGGTCCGCCCAGCGTCGCAGCACCTTGCCGCGCGTCCTGGGCGGCGCTCTCCCCCATCCACTGCTGCGCCAAGCGTCAAGCGAATTGGCTACGGCCTCATCCACCGTAGCTTCAGTCGCATCAGGAATGGACCCCAGTTTCTTCGCGTCAGACGGTCGGAGGACTTCGATGCGTTCTTCGGACGTGTCCCGCAAGGCACCGTTGATAAAGTGCCCCGATGGCAATTCGATGGATTCCGGATCGAAGGCCAGAGGCCGCATGGTCACCACCAACGTCAGCGTATCGCCGGTCTTAATCGCTTCGCTTGGTGGTTGGCGATCGCCAGCTGGAGCTCAGTGTATACCATTACTTCAAGATCGTGAATAATGAATTGAAGGCAATGGCCCGCAGCCGTCGGTGTCCGGCGAGCAATGACGACGTCCGACTCGGACCTCACGCTAAACTTAGCGCCATGATTGAAGGCATGTACTGGGGTGTCGTCTGTGTCCTTGTGGGCCTGCTATCAATCGCATATCTGCAGCCATTCCCAGAGGGCGATAATGTCTTTCGCTTCCCACTCATTCTAATCCAAGTGCTGCGGGTAGGGCTCTTCGTGCCTCCCCTCGTCGGCTTGGGAATATATGAGAGCTTCGCCACACCAAGCTATGTCGAGCGCATGATGCTAACCGGTTTCTTCGGCACCATCACCATAGTCGACTTCTTCTACCTGATGAAAACAACTCGTACCCATTTGAAGCTTACAGACGGGTCTCTGTATCGAAGTACGGGTGGCAGGGGAAAGACCATCAATCTTTCTACGGCTAAGCAGATCGTGATTCGTCGGCCCAATTCCACTCGGCTACGTTAGCCTTGGTCTCCTAGCAACTGTCGCATTGGGGATGCATGCCAGATCCAGGTGGGAGCCGATGCAAGCCGTCAACCTCAACGGTCGCCTGGCTGTAAGTGGTAGAGGAAGATCGCGGTCTCGACGGCGGCCATCACCGCGGAGAGGGTTGAGGCTCCCAATCCTGGCGTGACTGCGCGGGCCGCCTGCGCAAGCAGCGACAAGTCTCGCCGTAAGCCTTTCCAGTACCGCTTCTGAGTCGCGTCCTCAGGGCGCATCTCAATGATGATGAGGTCGAGTTCGACCAGAAGCTCTGCCAGCCACGCGGCATCTTCGTCTAAGTTGATCTCTTCGGCCGCAGGCACGGGAGTCCTTGTGTAATCACCCTCAAAGACGTCGGAGGTTTTTCGCGAGGATGGTGGGCCGCAGCGAGAAATAACGGCCCCGCAGGCTGTCATTTCGAGCCGACTTCCCAGCGCTGTCAGTCCCCTACGAGGTCGCCAAGCGCGTCCCTCAAAGGGCCGAGCCAGGGCTCAAACTCACGCCATTGATCAAGGCCGCGCCGATTGATGGGTTCGCGTACCTGCTCGGAACTCGCCGAGTGCACGCTCCGCTCGTTCGTATGAAAATCCAAGCAGCTACGTTCAAATAGTAGCTGGCAGAAGTCGAGAAGGCGGCGAACATTCGCCTCGAGATCACCGACCACATTCTCATGGTCTACCTGCAATATCCTGCCCGGCAGCGTCGTGTCCCAGTGCTGCATCAGTTCCACGTACATGCGGTAGTACCGCGCAATGTCGTCGATGCTGTACGTAAACTGCTGGCCGGACGCGAACAGTTGCTTGTAGTTGCTGAAGCAGCACGCGAGCGGTTCACGACGGGCGTCTATGAAATTCGCGTTTGGCAAGATGAGGTGAATGAGTCCGATATGCCGGAAATTGTTGGGATTCTTGTCGACGAAGAACGGCCTACCCTGACGGTACACGCGAGTCTCCTCGATATACCGCTCGCCCAAGCGCCTGCAGTCTGCGGCCGATAGCTCCGCAAGAACGCCCGGGTAGCGGGGAGTCACATCACCTCGTTCACGTCCCATAAGCTCCTGCGCTAGCCGTGGGATGTCAGACAACTCCATCGTGCCTTCGATCTTGGAATGCGAGGCCAGAATCTGCTCAATCAATGTTGAGCCGGCTCTCGGCAGCCCGACGATGAAGATCGGTGAGGGATCCGGACAACCGAAGCCCTGACGCGCCGCAAAGAACTCGGGCGTGCAAATCTCCTTCTGCAGTCTTGCATTTAACTCCAGGCGCTCTGCTCGGTAGCGACATTCCGTCTTCTTCAAAGCATTGCCGCGCTCGTAGAATGCGAAGGATTCTTCGAACCGACCGCGGTCCTCCAGTGCTTTCCCGAGCGCGAAGCAGAGGTGATAGCGGTCGCTCAGTTGAAGATTTGGCGTTGCCTCATCGCTGCGCATGCGCGCGAGTTCAGCATCCGTGAATCGATAGGTCTTGAGGTTGGCAAGACTCCAGTACGCCTCCCCGTAATGCGAGCGGGCCGCAGCAGCCTCCCGGTACGACTCAACGGCCTCATCCGTCCTGCCGCTGGTCTTCAGGCAGTGACCCAGGGACAAGTGCAGCTCGGCATCCTTGGGAGCGCCAGGCACGAGTTCCCGATAGAGCGCGATCGCCTTCGCCGCGTCTCCGAAGCCCGCGCAGATTGTGGCCTCTGTGGCGCGGTATGCGCGATTGTCCGGGTCGCTTCTGCGGAGTCGCTCGATCTCCTCGCGTGCGCGGGTGTGCTTGTGACGTTTCAGAAGAACCACAGCGTAGTCATACCGGGCTGCATGATGATCGGGCGCCAACCGGAGCACGTTTTCGAGCAATACCTCTGCATCGTCGGTCACATCCAGCGCAACACCGATCTGCGCCAGGAGTCGTATCGCCTCGACATGATCGCCGTGGCTCAGCAGAAAGCCACGGACCATTTGCTCGGCAGTCTCAACCTCCCCGTCCGCAAACAGCACGCTCGCTGCCAGCACTTCCTTTGGTAACTCGGCAAGCCTCGCAACCTGCCCGGCGGCTGCCTGGGCATCGTTCGTTCTGCCCGTCATTGAGAAAAGGACCTGCAGCGACCTCCAACTCGCCTCCAGCGACGGGTTGAGGTTCACGGCGCGTGCAAAGGCGTCAATCGCCTGCTGCGCGGCGCGCTGCGCCACGTAGCAGTGACCGCGCTCCTGAAATAGGCGGCTAAAGCGCGGATAGTGCTCCTCCAGCACCGTCAGAGCCCGCAGCGCGTCCGGCAACTTTCCAAGGTACCGCAGGCACACAGCGGTCACGTACAGCACATCGCGATGGGCCGGTGCCCCGCTGCGAATGGCCTCCGCTGCAGACAGGGCTGACGCGAACTCCCCGCGCGTCATCAGGTCGCGAATCCCGGAGATGTCTACCTTGGCCTGCGCCGCATCGGCGGTTGGTATGGCAGCAGCCATTGCTTCCCCCGCTGGCTTCAACTCCACGGCCCGCCCGTAGTCAGTGCGGTGCCAGCAACGACCGAGATTCTACAGCGGCATTGGGTCACACGTTAACCGATTATCTCCGTCCGCCGGCTCCGGAAGCCCTAGTCAGGCAGCGCCCGCGATCGCGGCTCGCCGAAGTACTGAGCATGCGACCGTGGATGCCGTTTTCAAGACGCAATCTGTCCCACCTCGACGGGGGTTTCCATCATTCAGTATCTAGCGCCGCACCCGGGTTCATGGATGGAATTAGGGCCGCCCGCACCCTCTCGAGAAGTGCGTTGAGCGTCGCGATCTCCTCGTCGCTGATGTAGCGGCCAGCTGTTCATAAACAGGTCCGAATTCCGGTGCGATGCGGTCGATGAGCCGCTTCGCCGCCGGCGTCAGGGAGTGCCATGCGCGTCGCCCATCACTCTTGCTCGCAGCAGTGACAACCAGCTTTCGCTTGCGTAAGTCCCGCAAGATCCGCGACACGCTTGGCCCGAGCAACATCGAGCGTTCAGCCAAATCGGCGGACTCAATGCGATGGACGGTGCTCAGGATCCGGAGCACGCGCCATTGCGGGTCCGTGAGGTTATAGCGCTGCAATGTGTTGCGAAACACATGGGTTATGGCCTCGCGAGCTCTGTGTAGGTTGACCGGCAAGTCTCTATCGCTCCGGAGGCTCCGAACTACTGTCCCCTTGCTCGGCCCATAAATCAGTGCAGACTCTTTCGGCATCCCGGGTTCCTCCAGTGCGTCGAATGCAATTAAAGTTGTAGCGCCCGCCGCGACCGCGACGGGGCCGCAGTCTCGTTACCGACGCCGATTGGCACACGAAGTGAAGTGTGAGAGGCTGTACCCGGCGGGCTACGCCTCACGCTTCCACGGCACGAGCTCTCCGCCGTCGGCGCTGAACGGCACATCAATTGCGCCGGCCATTCTATCGCGCATGGGGACGCCTTACTGCGCGTTGGGCCAGAACTGGTACGACCGGTGAGGCTTTCCGAAGGAGCCACTGGCACTGCCGAATTCGCCTCACGACGCTGCGGCGATGATACGCGGGCGTCAGGGCGACCCAAGAATCGGGTGTCGGAGTTCGCAACGTCACGGCAAAGGATGAGCAGAAGCTCGCTTCGGTCTACAATGGACGTCGTTACGGCATTGTGCCGTGTTAGGCGAACTTACTAGCTGTAGGGGAGAACAGTGTCGAGAGGGCCGCCCGAGGCAAAGCTAGAAGCGAACAACAAATACAACGTTCGCTCGGTCGTCGTCGCATGGCGGCTACTTGAAGCGTTGGCCAGCTCCGTTGTTCCGATGCGCATCAGCGAGCTCGCTAAGGCACTCGGCGAACCGAAGGCCAAGGTGCATCGGCACTTGGCGACGATGCGCTACCTTGGCGTCGTCGAACAGGTGCGCGGCTACGACAAGTACAAGGTGGGCTTGAAACTCTATCAAGTCGGGCAGCTGGCCTATGAGCGCTTCGATCTGATGACGGTAGCAGAGCCGCACATGGCGCGCTTGCGAGATGAAGTTCGACAGTCAGTGGCGCTCGCGATTCCGATCGGCGCGGAAGCCCTGTTTGTCGGCAATCTCGATTACATCGCGGCTGGACAACCAAAAATATCAGCAGTGACGGGCACTGTTATACCCGCCGGTCACGCGGCGCACGGAAGAATCATCCTCGCATTTGCAAAAGACAAGCAGCAGGACACAGCACTTGCAAACCCGCTGCGGGCCTATACGAAGCATACGATTACGAAGCCCCGTCTAGTACGCCAGCGACTGAAGCAGATCGTCGAGCGACTTTACGATTACAGCAGCGAGGAGCTGACCCTTGGAATCGCATCTGTTGCCGCGCCAGTATTCGGAGCGCAGGATCAGCTACTGGGCATCGTCTCTATCATCGGCTCTGTTCAATTTATCGCCAATCCGCCGTCCGCAGCACAGATCAACCACGTGCGCTCCTGTGCCAAGGCTATCTCCAGGGAATTCAGCTCAACAGCCTACGACGGCTCGGCGAAGGTGCCGAAGTAGTCTGTTATGTCCGGTTAACCTCCCACGAAACTGAGCGCCCTCCATCGCCACGATTCACGGGGACACGACCAGCCCCGTCGCACGTTCCTGATCCTCCATCAATCCACGCGCCGCCCGGAAATAATGGTATGCCGCCCAGAATCCGGTTGGAACGAGGCACAGTAACGCGAGACGCAACGACGTTCCGTTAACAACGTGATTTGGGGCGAACCAGTCACTCAGCCACCCCACGACCTGAGGTGCAATGACCAAATTGCAAACATTGGAACCGAATAGGTTGATTGCACAGAACTGGGCCCGCATCCCTGGCTCTGCCAAGTTAAGCAGGAGGCCGAATACCGGTCCTATGTAGACGTAGATCGCCGGTATGAAAACCCAAAAAAGAGCTGTTGCGAGCCGCAGTGAATGGGTTGAGTAAATAACGAACGTCACCGCCGTTGCAACGCCGACGTATGTACCCAGCAGCCGCACAATGCGTCGCGGATCCGCCATCGACGGATGGACCATGAGCCATCCCGTGGCCAACGTGGCTACGCCACCGCCAAGAAGATGCATCGGACCGGTAATATCTCCGGCGGCACCGGGTGATAGACCATAGTTCCGCATCAGAAAGGCCGGTGTCCACCAAACCAAGCCCCACCCCCACAATGCCGTTACGGCACCGGCCATTATCACGTGCACTGCAGACCGCTGGCGGACCAGATATCGCGTCGTCTGGAGGAACGATCGGGCCTCACCTGCCGCGCGCCTGTCCAACTGGCCGCGCCGAGGCTCTTTGACGGTGGCATAAATGACCAGACCGAACAGTAAGCCGGGCGCCCCTAACCACAGAAAGGCCGCGCGCCACCCCCAGTCGTCTGCGATCGCACCGGCAACGGACGCAGCCACCCAAGCACCGATCGGTGCACCTAGAGAAAATACCGAAAGCGCCATTGGCCGACGACCCACGGGGAAATAGTCGGCGATTATGGAATTCGCGCCGGGCGTCCCGCCTGCCTCTCCAATACCCACGCCGATGCGCGCAAGCAAGAGTTGCAGGTAGTTCTGCGAAAAGCCACAGAGTACGGCCATGGCCGACCAACCGATAACCGATACGGCAATGATCTTGCGCCGGTCGCCACGATCGATCAGCCACGATAGAGGGAAACCCAACGTGACGTAAAATAGCGCGAGCGACACGCCGGTCAGAAATCCTATACCTGCATCGGTGAGCCCAAGCTCGAGTCTAATGGGCTCAAGCACTGTCGATATCATGTACCGGTCGGCAATGCTGAACGTATAGACCCCGCACATTACGAGCAGCATGTACCACCGAATCAGCACGGAAGTATTGATCTCCGCGCTCGTGGCGACCCGAACTTCATCGGTCATGTGCTCGAGCTCACACTCATCCGCAGCGGACTCGCCGCCGCGCTCCATGCTTGGCAAGTTCGTCCATTGCCTGGTCGTGCGGAGCTAGAACCCATCCTTGCGCGCTATCTTTGGAAGCAAACCGAGCGACAAGAGACTTCGGGTCCCTCACGTCACGTCGAGAGCGCCGTTAATTGGAACGCGCGAGAATGGCACCGCGCCAGACGGTGTGATCAGGACCTGCTGCTCGAGCTTGATGCCCTCATTGCCGTTGTCAGCTCCGAGATAGGACTCGACCGAAACGACCATGTTTTCCTGGAATGCTCCGTCATAGCCATCCCTACGCTGGTCTCCTGCATAGAGTATGGCCGGCCATTCGTCGCACAAACCTACGCCGTGAACCAGTGTCATGTATCGATTGTTGAGAAACCGCTCTGGCACAGGCCAGCTACGTTCGGAGAATTCGTGAAAGCTGAGACCAGGACGCAGGAGAGCGGTGTTGTGCGCAACCTGCTCTTCCGCAAGCGCGTACAGCTCTTGTTGGGTCGCCGTAGAGCGGCGCCCTGGCACGACGTAAGAGCGCGATATATCCGCGAGCGCGCCCATCGGTCCGATCATGTCCGTGTCAAATGCTACCAACTCACCGGCCGATACGACACGGTTTCCGCATTCCTGGAACCAGGGGATTGTCCGCGGACCTGATGCGAGTAGTCTGCAGTCAATGAATTCGCCGTCATGAGCGATATTCGTGGCCTGCAAAATGCTCCAGATCTGATTCTCGGTCAGTCCCGGACGAAGACATTGCCGCAGACGTTCGATGCCGAGGTCGCACACATCCATTGACAACTGGTGTGCCGCGATTTCCTCGGCAGATTTGATGCAACGTGCCTGCTCGAGTGCCTCGTGCCCGTCAACGAATTCGATCCCGAGCCGACCGAGTTCGGCAGCTGCGAACGGGGAAAGAAAATCAACAGCCAGGCGGCGGTTGCCACCGCCGTGCTCGCGCACGAGTGCCGCGATCTCTGCGGCCCAAGCCCGTGTCTTTTCTTGAGTACGAGAGCCTGCGTAAAAGTAGAAGGTGGACGTGCCGGTACAAACTTCATCAATCGTCTCGAAACCGCGTGCCAGATGTTTGCACGTCGAGAACTCAAACATGACTACCGGGCCGTCCGTCGCCACAAATACGTAACGGCCCGGCTGTCGTAAGGTCCAGAGGACCATGTTGCGCGTCCCGGTTGCGTAGCGAATATTCATCGCATCCGAAAGTAGCGCCCCTGCTACATCGCGTATGCGAAGCTGCTCCCGCACTCGCGCTAGGCGGCGCCGGCGCATGGCGACGTGATCGATCTCGGCCATTCTGGCTGGCACGTCAATACCGAGCGGAAAAGGCTCGGTTACATCCGGCGGGAGTTCTACCGCTCGCGCGTTCGCGGCTCGATGCCGAAGCAGATCGCCCACATGCGACGATGTGCCGCGCGCGCCTGTTCTAGAGAATTCAGTCATCCTCAAGTCCCGCACCACGTACCAGGGAGCACATCGTTATCCCATGACTTGTCGGTTGCTGGTTCATAGCCAAGACGCCCTCGAGTCTCTGTGTCATGAGTCAAAGCCGAATCAAAAGGCAGAACCGTGCGTGTGCTCATCCTCAGACGTTCACTGATTGCATACCCTCCGCGTCATAGCGTGCCCCCGCTGCAGCACCCGGCGGAAACGCCGCGTCGAGGTCCGCAAGGGTGGTCGGCGAGAGGCGGATCGCCGCCGCCCTGGCATTCTCTTCGAGCCTATGAATACGGCGTGTGCCAGGAATTGGGACAACGTCCGGTGACTTCGCTAGAAGCCACGCAAGCGCCAGCTGGGGCGCAGTGCATCCCTCGCTGATGGCGATCCGCTCAAGACGCCTCACCAGCGCCGCGTTATGCACGGCCGCCGCTCCCTGGAAGCGCGGCTGGCTCCGGCGATAGTCGCTGACGGTCAATGCTGCGACGTCTCTGATCTCTCCCGTGAGGAAGCCGCGCCCGAGCGGAGCAAAAGCGACAAAGCTCGTGCCGAGACTACGGCAAGCTCCCAAGACCTCCGTTTCCGGATCGCGGGTCCAAAGCGAATACTCGCTCTGTAACGCCGTGATCGGGTATACCGCCGCAGCACGATACAGAGTTCGCGCCGATACTTCCGACAGTCCAATCGCTCGCACCTTGCCTTGTCGTACTAGGTCGGCCATCACTCCGATTGCCTCCTCTATCGGCCGTGTGGGGTCCACACGATGCAGATAGTAGAGGTCAATCGCTTCGATACCGAGACGCCGCAGTGAGGCCTCGCAGGAGCTGCGGATATATCCCGCACTGTTGTCGATGCCCGCATAGCTACCATCTGCGTTGCGCACGATGCCACATTTGGTCGCCAGCACCACGCTGTCGCGGCGGCCGACGAGAGAGCGGCCGATCAAGGTCTCGTTCGTGAATGGGCCGTAGATGTCCGCGGTGTCGAAGAAATTAACTCCGATCTCAAGGGCGCGGTTGAGCGTGGCGAGGTTCTCAGCATCGTTGCTCGGGCCATACTGCTCACTCATCCCCATGCAACCGAGGCCCAAGATCGAGACTTTCATGTCGGTGCGGCCCAGCGAGACAAGTCTCATGTCATTGCTCCGAAGGAACTTGCCGGGCCGTTTAGCCCCAACCCGCTGAGATTTAGCGTGATGACTTCCCGAGAGGCAGTCGCTGGGCCTGGGAGCGTCTCAGGGCACACTAAATCGCAACACCATTTCACGACCGCCAATGGCCACGTGAGCCTTCCGTGATTCTCCCGCTGCCCCCTGATCACTTCGCCTCAGAGAACTGATAGTCAAATCGAAGGCCGAGCACGCGAGGTCGAATCGGGAACTCTGCCAGCACCCACTGACTGATATCCGTCGTAGTGCTGGACGTCACGTTAGTAATGTTTTGAGCGTACAGCGACACACTCCACGGACCCTTGGAGGTCCCTACCGCGGCATCATAGGTGGTGTAGGCGGGAATATCGTAGGCCGAGGTCAGCGAGTAGCCTGTAGCCGTGAGCATATGCGCCTGGTGCTGCGCGCCAAGCTGCGCGAACGCCGTGTAGCCATTGCCGAATCCGCGTTCATAGCGTGCGCGGGCAGAGAGCGCGAACGCTGGTGAGTAGGCGGTCGGGCTGCCCAGCGGGCCATAGGGATTCGGGTACGAGGTGATCGGTTTCCCATAATTGACACTCGCCGGGTTGTTGTCGATCAGGTCCGGCGAGTTCGTCTGCGATGTGCTATTCCAGGCGCCGCCAAACTGCAGTGTGAGCTCGTTGGTTGGGCGCGCAACAATTTGTGGCTCGACTCCCCTGACACGGTAGCTCGGTCCGTTGGTACCGAATGCCAGATTGCCAAGAGCCTGCGGATCGAAGAAACGAACCTGGGCGTTGTTCCAGATCTCCTGGTACAGAGCCACATTGAACACGAGGCGATTGTCGAGCCACGTACTCTTCAATCCGACCTCGTTGTTGGTCACGTTGTCAGGTACGGTTGCCACCGGAATGCAGTACTGCGGAACGCCGTCCGGGCCCTTCAGGTGGCACGACGTGCCGCGGTTGAAGTAGCCCGCACGGAACCCCTGTGAGTACGTGTAATAGAGCATCGCCTGGTCCATCAGGTGCCAGCTAACGCCGGCCCGGCCTCGGTTACCCGATGGACTCACGCTATTCGGTGATCGCGCTCCCATATTCGTCCCGTAAGGCGTCAGACACGGGCCGAAATAAGTGGTCGGCGTGTACTGCTTGCAGTAGAACGAGCCGACGTCGCCTCCCTCCACGCTATCCGTAAACTTGAAGTGTCGGATGCCAGCGGTGGCCGTCAACACATGTGGAATGAGATCGAAATCGACTGATGTGAACTCTGCGAGTTGCTTGACCTCGCGCTTTACGTCGTCAAAGAATCCGTTTGCCGTAACTAAGTTCACCGCAGGCGAACCGGCCCACGGCTGGAGCGGCAAAAAGCAATTAACATCGGCCCCGGTTGGCGAGCAAGTTGGAACTGAAGTGTAGTTAAACTGGGTGAAGTCGTAGATCGTATAGTCTTCCCAGTAAACGCCGGCCGTAGCGCGTATGCGCCAGTTGTCTGGAGTACTTAGGCGCAGTTCCTGACTCAGGTGCTCGTTCTTCTCCTGCTCCACCCACGTGGAGGCCGGGGTGAAGCACTGACCCGTCGCCGGATTAGTTGAATATCCGACACATTGGTAGTAGTTCGCAGATACCCCACGGGCGTAGTTCGTGTAGTCCTGTTGCTGGTCAACGTTACGGACCAAGTACGCGCCGCTGTAAATCAGGCGCAGGTCGCCGATCTCGCCGTTGACTACCAGCGCGGTGTTCTCGAATCTGTCCTTATCGTACGAGGGAGTAAATGTCGTCACCGAGAGCGGCGGCAGCACCTGCGTTCCAACGGGGTTACCCGCCGGGTTATTGAAGTTCGTGCCTTCCGAGCCCCAGGGCATTTCGTAAAAGACCCCCTGGGAGTCCATATTCTGGTACGTCTGCGAGAGTAGCGCGTCCCAGTGATCGTTGACTTTCCAGAGCAGCTCCGCCCGAGCCCCCGAGTAGGTCACAGGGTTGATCGCCCGACCGACCTGGTCGTAGTTGTTGATCACGAGGCTGTTCTTAGGAACAACACCGCTGTTGTAGATCGCAAGCCCCAGATCCGTGCTGGCGCGCGAGAATGTCGAGGGCACATTGTTGATGTAGCCGCCCCGGCGATCCGTGAAGATGACGCCGCGCACCGCGAGATGATCATCGATCAGCGGGATGTTTATTACACCCGTGGCGCTGGAGTTCGGGTCACCGTTGGCAGTGACGCCATAGGTCGCGTCCACGCTGCCCTCCGTGACGTTGAGCTTCGGCTTGTTGGTGATGTAGCGGAGTACTCCGCTCAGCGCGCCACCACCAAACAACGTGCCCTGCGGGCCTTCCAACACCTCGATGCGTTCCATGTCAGCCGCATACACGTCGAGGTTGCGACCCGGCAGCTGCCCAGACTGCTCGTCTAGATAGATGGCCACCGCCGGGAACGGGTGGGTCGTTCCGGAGCCGACATACCCATATCCGCCGATGCTCAGGCCGCGCATGTAGATCTCGCCCTGCGACGGACCGGCACTGAACTGCGTAACGTTCGGAACGTACCTGATCACCTGATCCCACGTCTGCACGTTCAACTGCGACAAGGTCTCGGCGGTCAGCGCCTGGACGGTGATCGGCACGTCCTGGACGTTCTCTGCACGGCGCTGCGCCGTGACTACGATCTCCTGCGGTTCCATTCCGCTGCGTGGAGGCGCCGGCGATCCCGGGTTCTCCGCCTCTGCGTCCGCGATCGCTGCCGCCGCGTGCGCATTTAGGATGGCAAGCACCGCACACGATATTTTCTGGCTGCGTCTCATCGTCCCCCCGCAAATAGTTCTGTACCGTCCAGCCCCCGCCCCCGGGTAGAAGCCCGTTGACGGGAACCTAGCACCTAGTTTTGAGGTACGCAACTAAGTCTTGTGGTATGAGACACAGTGACGGATGAATTTTTGAGAGACGAGGCGTCAGATCGCGTTATTCGAAGACCTAGGTCCGAACCCTGGGGCGAATGGGCTGCAGCGAAACGATGACGGGTACTCTGTTGTAACGACTACGCTAGTACGCTTACGCCCCCGGGCGGCCTAGACTCGGACGATCGTCTCATTGTCCGAGACGGGCTTTGACCGCCGAGATTCGAGGTGTTAGAGTCGGGCTGAGCGTCCGTCGTGCCGTTCTCCTCCTCTATGAATTCGGACTTCTGTTCGCGGACGTCGTTGGTGTTCGACAAGACCGCGGGACGCGCCAATTTCAAAATTGCGCTCGCCGCATCCATATCGATCACATCGATCAGCGTGCTTGGGAGGCCATTGGCGAGTCGCCGTCTGAATGATCGCTAGGACAAGGCGACTCGTGCGGGGAGATTTGTCATGCTAAATCGGGCGCCGGTCGGCTGGTACCTCATTGCCGTGACATTCTTCGGCTGCTCCACCGCTGCAGCCTCGCCCGCGGAGCCGTTCGGAAATGTGACGGACGGCCGCGTTCGGGGAGAGTTGAGCGGCGACAACTGGCTGGTGAAGGGCGGCGGCTTTTACCAGGATCAATTTAGCCCCCTGACAAGCGTCAACTCCAAGAATGTCAGCAAGCTTGGCTTTGCTTGGGCCGCCGAACTCCCCGACCCCATGGGGCTAACGGCAGAACCGATCGTTGTTGACGGCGTCATCTATGTTAGTGGGCCGCGATCACTGGTCTATGCAATCGATGCGACATCTGGGCGGATCGTCTGGAAATTCGATCCCCACGTGAGGCTCGACTTTGGCACGAACGGTTCCGAGGCGGCGCGCGTTAATCGCGGCGTGGCAGTGTGGGCCGGCAAGGTCTACGTCGGTACCGGGGACTGCCGATTGTTGGCGATCAATGCTTCTAACGGAACTCAATCGTGGGAGTCGAAAGTCTGCGACCCGGCCAAAACCGGCATCACCGGCGCACCTCGCGTCGGACGGGGAAAGGTTTTCATCGGTCATGCCGCTGAAGGCCACATCCGCGGCTCGGTGGCCGCATTTGATGCAGCGACTGGCAAGGAAGTGTGGCGGTTTTGGACAGTACCCGCGGATCCCTCCAAGGGCTTCGAAGACGCAACGATAGCGATGGCAGCCGAAACATGGAGCGGCAAAGAGTGGTGGGAGGACGCCGGCGGCGGCGTGTGGGATGCGATTACGCTGGATCCCACAAGCGGACTGCTACTCTTTGGAACGTCAAAAACGCCGAACCGCAATTCGAGAGACGAGCGCCTTTTTACAGGCTGCATCGTCGCTGTGAATGCAGACACGGGTGCGTATGCATGGCATTTCAGAACCAGTACATCGCAGCGACAGACCGAGAACTTTCACATTGCCCTCACTGATATCGCCATAAATGGTGAGAGGCACCACGTTGCCTTGACCGCAGCTCGTAATGGAACGTTCTACGTGATCGACGCCAAGAGCGGAAAGCTCCTCGGGAGTGCGCCACTGGTTGAACAGGGCGATCCGAACGGGCTCGTTGCCACCAGCGGCAAAGAAATCGAATATCCCGGGCTTTTGATCGGCGGAGCCGAGGACTGCGCCCCCAAACGGTGCTTCGGCGTCCGTAATTGGTGGCCGATGAGTTATGACCCGGTGACGCACCTCGCGTACGTGCCGATCATGGATCTTCGGCGCGGGAGGGTGGGCTCGCACGAGATCCCAATGGTCGGCCGGCTCCTTGCGTGGGATCCTGTGCACCGGAGGGTGCGATGGAGTATTGAGCATCAAATCATGGTCAACGGGGGCGTGTTGTCGACGGCGGGGAATCTTGTGTTCCAGGGTCAGGGTACGGGTGAATTCGCTGCATACGCAGCTGATTCCGGTCGGAAGTTATGGTCTGTTGATACAGGCTCCGCCATCGACGCGGTGCCGATCACGTACCGCGTTGGTAGCGAGCAGTTCGTTCTGGTCCCCGTCGGTTGGGGTTCGATGTACCGCCTGTGGGCACCATCGACGAACTCCGCGACGGCAACTTCTAAGTACGGACCCTCACGGTTGCTGGCCTTCAAGATCGGTGGCGAACCTTTTCCTGTTCCGCGCGTGGACATCCCTCTGGTACCGCGACCCCCTGCTCAAATCTATTCCGCAGAGGCGGTGAGCCGGGGGCAACAGATCGCGGGAATGTACGGCTGCTACGGTTGTCACTCGATTAACTTCGACGGCAGCGGACGCTGGGCGGTTAACGGTGGCATTCCGGACCTGCGTTACATGCCCCCGGAGGCACATCGCGAGTGGTACGCGATCGTCCTTGCGGGATCACATCGGTCAGCAGGGATGATGCCATACGGAGCAGGTGTGCCATCGTCTGATTCGATGCCACCGATGACGGCGCAGCAGGCCGATGACATTCATGCATTTGTGATTGATCGTCAGTGGGCCGCGTATTCGAACCAGCAGAACGCGCAAACCAGCCACTGATCGAGCGGCTCCTGATATCCAGCATCTTCGCAGCAATGTTGTCCGGCGCATGAGGATGCATGCGGCCGAACCCTGAGAGAGAGTAGAGCAAGCTTCCAGCAGTGAGAGCCAGACAGTTTTCTTAGCGCTGATCGAAGACCACGTAAAGCACGCGCTCACCATCTGAGCACCACTTGTACTGTAGGTTCCTCGGTACTATCACGACATCCCCGGCGCGAAGTTGCTCAGCGGCGCCGCTTCTGTAGATCACTCGGGCTGAGCCCGAGAGAACGACAATGAGGCTCGCGGGATTGTTGGTGACAAAACTGCCGCCGCTCTCGGCTGGAGCAGCCTCTCGATACACCACTCGCGCGTCAGCGCTTTCGAAGACCGTGCGAGCGCCACTTGCGCGGTCGAGCCTCGACTGCCTTGAACCGGTATCGACCGCTCCCAGGCGGATGAACGTGGGCGTTGATAAGCCTGCAGTATCGGTCCTGGAGGGCGGCTCAGATACGGGCTCAGATACGGCATCAAACACGAACCAAAACTTCCGAACGTCCCCAGCTGGCTGGTCCCACGTATAGCTTGTCCCCCGCGGCACGAGCAGAGCGTCGCCGGCCGTAAATTTCTCACGACGCCCGTTTGTATTGTCTGTCAACGTAAAAGAGCCGCTTAGCACGTACATGAGTTCGCTATGGTCCAGTTGCGGGTGGACAACGTGCCGCGGCGCGGCCTCCCACACACCAGCCATGATCTTTGGGTCGCGCGACGACTTGAAAGAGACGAGCCCCCATTCCTTTGCACCACCGCGGCGCTGCTGTAGCGGTGGATCCGGATCGAGCTTGATCATCCTAGAGTGTTCCTGCGCGATCGCGGAGGTCGCCAGACTTACCGCTGAAGCAAACAAGAACAGACTGCGCAATTCCACTTCGTGACTTCCCCTTCGAAGCTGGGGCCTCAATCGTCCTCGACCCGTGAAAGAAACGCCTGTTACCGCGACCCACATACAAGAATATCATTTACAAGGTTTGCCAGATAGGACGAACGTCATGCTATGCGAGACTTACGTTGACCAACAGCCGAGACAGCTGCTAGATTTCAGGCGGCAAGAACCGCCTCTTAAACGTCTATTGAAAGACTCGTCACGTATTCGGGATCCGCAGTGGCCAGTTGCGACATGAAACGCCCCGTGTCGGAGCGGCGTGTTCGGGCGCTACACCCCTCTTGCGTGCCTCCGGTGATCCCACTCTCCCTGGCACTGCCTCGGCCCGGGGTGATGGACGCAACCTCGACGTGTGCGCAGGCTCGGGCGGTCAAGAATGCCGCCTGGCGGGCTAGAAGGTTGATGCTGCCGAACCCCGGACTCCGATTGCTCTTCGGCCCACGATGACAGTTCCCGAGCCGTCAGGGTTGTACCGCAGGCGGGGTTCGCGCATTGTCTTGGCGCATACGTCTAGGCCAGTGCTGTGACGCGTAGCGCTACACCGGCGTCCGAATCGCCTTTACACAGCTATCGAGCGGCCTGGTATACGACTGCCGTCCTGATGGTCGCGTACACTTTTTCGTTTCTTGATCGACAAATTCTCAATCTCTTGGTCGGCCCCATCAAGCACGACTTCGCGATCTCTGATGTTCAGTTCGCGTTTCTCACCGGTGGGGCTTTCGGCATCTTCTACACGGTTATGGGGCTTCCGATTGGATGGCTCGCCGATCGTTACCCGCGCAAATGGATCATCACAATCGGTGTAGCGTTGTGGAGCCTCATGACGGCCGCGTGTGGCCTTGGCCAGACATTCCCAGCACTGCTGGCGGCACGAATTGGCGTTGCCGTGGGCGAGGCGACGTTAACCCCCTCAAGCTATTCGATACTTGCGGACCTGTTTGATCGCTCGCGCCTGCCCCGGGCCATGAGCCTCTATATGGTCGGCATCTACGTGGGCGCCGGAACGGCGACGATTGTCGGCGGCGTGACGGTCGCCGCTGTCTTCCAAGACCTGGTTCTGACGTTGCCGGTCATTGGACCTATAACGTCCTGGCATCTGGTCTTCCTGATGGTCGGACTTCCTGGACTAGTCGTCGCCCTGTGGATCGCAACGCTGCCGGAACCCCGGCGTCATGGATTCAGCTCGGACCAGGAAGCGCCGGGCCGCTCCTCCCTCGCACGCCTCGCACATTTCTTCTCGAGCTATCCCCGACTGTCACTCTCGCTGTTCATCGGTTCGGCCGCCTTCGCTGTTATGAACTATATGGACGCCTGGTACCCGGAGCTGTTCATCCGGACCTGGGGCTGGGGAGTAAGACAGACAGGACTTGTCAACGGCTCCGCTTCCCTGACAGCCGGGCCATTAGGCATGCTCGCAGCCGGCTATATCTCTGGGCGAATGATCCGCAACGGTCAAGCGGATGCGTGCCTGCGATTGACTGTATACGTCGTCGCAGCAATGGTCGTTCCCGCGATATTGATGCCGCTCATGCCAAATCCGATCCTCATGGCAGCCTTGCTGTGGCCTATCAAGTTTCTGGGCGGCTTCGCGCCAGTGCTGACGCCAAGCGCACTCCAAGTGGTGTGCCCGCCAACGATGCGCGCCCAAATGAGCGCCATTTATATCCTTCTCACTGGAATCCTTGGCATTAGTTTAGGGCCACTGCTGCCCGCGCTCTTCACGGACCACCTCTTTCATGACGAGCATCTGCTTCGATA
>Ga0187778_10000143_pt1 | contig 47620 bp, 39 predicted proteins | sample 1015_Q2_SP5_20_M_FD_132418 | JGI IMG/M metagenome (GOLD analysis project Ga0187778, IMG submission 132418) | Tropical peat soil microbial communities from peatlands in Department of Meta, Colombia - 1015_Q2_SP5_20_MG | ecosystem: Environmental > Terrestrial > Soil > Wetlands > Peat | place...
GACCTGCGCAGCGACACCGTCACCCACCCCACCGACGCCATGCGCCGGGCCATGGCGGAGGCCGAGGTGGGGGACGACGGCTACGGCGAGGACCCCACCGTCCGGGCCCTGGAGGAGGCGTACGCCGGGCGGGTGGGGAAGCCCGCGGCCCTCTTCGTCCCCTCGGGCACCATGGCCAACCAGCTGGCCCTGCGGGTGCTGGCGCCACCGGGCAGCACCGCCATCGCCGGGCGGAGCCAGCACGTCGTGGCCTTCGAGGACGGTGCCGCGGCCCGCAACGCCGGCGTCCAGCTCCACGGCGTCCCCGACGAGGCCGGTGTCCTGGACCCCGCGGACGTCGCCTGGGCCGTGGAGGCAGCGACGCACCACCAGCCCCGGCCCGCCCTCGTCTGCGTGGAGAACACCCACATGGCCGCCGGTGGCGTCCCCTGGGAGCTCGACGCGCTGCGCGCCGTGCGGGCCGCGGCCGGCAGCCTCCCGGTGCACATGGACGGCGCCCGGCTCTTCAACGCCGAGGTGGCGCTCGGTTGCCGGGCCGACGCCATGGCCGCCGAGGCGACCACGGTCATGACCTGCCTCTCCAAGGGCTTGTGCGCCCCGGTGGGCTCGGTCCTGGCCGGCCCGACGGACGTCATCGCCGCAGCGCGCCAGGAGCGCTTCCGCATGGGCGGCGCCATGCGGCAGGCGGGCGTGATCGCCGCGGCGGGCCTCGTGGCCCTGGAGACCATGGTCGAGCGCCTGGCCGAGGACCACCGCCGGGCGCGCCGGCTGGCCGAGGCCGTCGCCGAGCGCCGGCCCCACGCCATCGGCGACCCCGCCACCGTCAGGACCAACATCGTGGTCTTCGCCCACCCCCGTCCCGTGGACCTCGTCGACCGGCTCGGGGAGCACGGCGTGCTGGCGGGCACCATCGCCCCCGGCCGGGTCCGCCTCGTCACCCACCGCCACATCGACGACGACGCGGTGGCGCGGGCCGTCGCCGCCTTGTCGGCATCGTGGTAGCGGCATCGAGCGACGGGCAGGGGGTTGGCTAGGCTCGTCCGTGTCCCGTCGCGGCCGTCTCGCCGCGGGGAACGCACGCGCAGACCAGGAGGCGAATCGTGGCCACCGACATCGAGGCGCTGCTCGGCGACGAGGCCGAGGCGCTGTTGAGCTACCAGTGCAAGGGGGTCACCCGCGAGGAGCTCCATCTCCCGAGCGCGGAGACGGTCGAGCGGGTCATGCTCGACAGCGACCGCCCCGTGGCGGTGGTCCGCAACCTGGCCTCCATGTACAACCACGGCCGCCTGGCCGGGACGGGCTACCTGTCGATCCTGCCGGTGGACCAGGGGATCGAGCACTCCGCGGCCGCCAGCTTCGCCAAGAACCCCGCCTACTTCGACCCCGCCAACATCTGCGAGCTGGCCATCGCCGGCGGCGCGTCCGCTGTCGCCACGACCCTCGGCGGGCTCGGGATCGTGGCCCGGCGCTACGTCCACCGGATCCCTTTCATCGTCAAGCTCAACCACAACGACTTCCTCCACTACCCGAACACCTACGACCAGGTCATGTTCGGCTCCGTGCGCCAGGCGGCCGACCTGGGCGCGGTGGGGGTGGGGGCGACCGTCTACTTCGGGTCCGAGCACAGCGACCGCCAACTCCACGAGGTGTCGGAGGCCTTCGCCGAGGCCCATCGCCTGGGGCTGTTCACGGTGCTGTGGTGCTACCTGCGCAACCCGGCGTTCAAGACCGACGCCGCCGACTACCACGTGGCCGCGGACCTCACCGGGCAGGCCAACCACCTGGGCGTGACCGTCGAGGCCGACCTCATCAAGCAGAAGCAGCCCGAGAACAACGGCGGGTACAACGCCCTGCACTTCGGGAAGACCGACCCGCTCGTCTACGAGCAGCTGACCTCGGACAACCCCATCGACCTGACCCGCTGGCAGGTCGTGAACTGCTACGCCGGACGCATCGGGCTCATCAACTCGGGCGGCGAGTCCAAGGGTGCGAGCGACCTGGCCCAGGCGGTGCGCACCGCCGTCGTCAACAAGCGGGCCGGGGGCAGCGGGCTGATCGTCGGGCGCAAGGCCTTCCAACGGCCGATGGCCGAGGGGGCCGAGCTCATGCATGCCGTCCAGGACGTGTTTCTCGACCACTCGGTGACCATCGCCTGAGCCGCGTCGGCGCCCCGGGCGCCGACGGGACGAACGGGCGGCGCGGGCGCCGGGCCAGGGCCGACGGCGACCGGCCCACCGGGTGGTGGGAATTCGGGGGTGTTCGCGCCCGCGGTTATGCTCCCAATCGGCGGCCACCTCCCCGTCCGGGCGCGCCTCGTCCGGGGCGCCCGACAGGTCGGCCGCAGAGAGAAAGCGCAGGTCGTGTCCACCGCCACCGAAGACCATCCCAAGGAACTCGACCGGGTCGTGATCCGGTTCGCCGGCGACTCGGGCGACGGGATGCAGCTGACGGGCACGCAGTTCACCACCGTGAGCTCCCTCTTCGGGAACGACACGGCCACGCTGCCGGACTTCCCGGCCGAGATCCGCGCCCCCGCCGGCACCCTGGCCGGGGTCTCCGCCTTCCAGGTCCACATCTCCGACCACGACATCCTCACGCCCGGCGACGCCCCCAACGTGCTGGTGGCCATGAACCCCGCGGCACTGCGGGCGAACCTCGGGTCGGTGGCCAGCGGCGGCACGATCATCGTGAACACCGACGCCTTCGACGAGCGGGCGCTGGAGAAGGCCGGCTACGGCGCCAACCCCCTCACCGACGGCACCCTCACGGGCTACACGGTCTACGAAGTCCCCATGACGTCGCTCACCATGGAGGTCGGCAAGGAGGCGGGGGTCAAACCCCGTGACGCGGAGCGGTCCAAGAACTTCTTCGCCCTCGGCCTGGTGAGCTGGCTCTACAGCCGGCCGGTCGAGCCCACACTGGAGTGGATCACCAAGCGCTTCTCGACCAACGCACTGGTCCTCGACGCCAACACCCGCGCCTTCAAGGCGGGTTACAACTTCGGCGAGACCACCGAGGTCTTCGAGTCCAACTACCAGGTGCGGCCCGCGCCGCACGAGCCGGGGACGTACACGAACATCACCGGGAACACGGCGCTGGCATGGGGACTGATCGCCGCCGCGCACCAGGCCGACCTGCCGCTGTTCCTCGGCTCGTACCCGATCACGCCGGCCTCCGACATCCTCCACGAGCTCTCCAAGCACAAGCACTTCGGGGTGCGCACCTTCCAGGCCGAGGACGAGATCGCCGGCATCGGCGCGGCCATCGGCGCCGCCTTCGGCGGTGCCCTGGGGGTGACCACGACGAGCGGCCCGGGGATCGACCTCAAGTCGGAGTCCATCGGCCTGGCGGTGAGCCTCGAGCTGCCGCTCGTGATCGTCGACATCCAGCGCGGCGGACCCTCGACCGGGCTGCCCACCAAGACCGAGCAGTCGGATCTGCTCCACGCCATGTTCGGGCGCCACGGCGAGGCGCCGGTGCCCATCGTGGCCCCGGCCACGCCGGCGGGGTGCTTCGAGGCCGCGCTGGAGGCGGTGCGCATCGCCCTCACCTACCGGACCCCCGTGTTCCTGCTCTCCGACGGCTACCTGGCCAACGGGGCGGAGCCCTGGCGACTGCCCGACGTCGACTCGCTGCCGTCGCTGGGGGTCGAGTTCGCGGCCGAGCCCAACCACACGCTCGACGACGGCACGGCCGTCTTCTGGCCGTACCTGCGCGACGAGGAGACCCTGGCGCGTCCGTGGGCGGTGCCGGGCACGCCGGGCCTGGAGCACCGCATCGGCGGCCTCGAGAAGGCCGACGGATCGGGCAACGTCTCCTACGACCCGGTGAACCACGAGCGCATGGTCCGGCTGCGTGCCGCCAAGGTGGCCGGCATCGTCCGCGACATCCCCCCCGTGACCGTGGACGACGTCGACGGCCCGGGCGCGGCGCCGGTCCTCGTGCTCGGGTGGGGCTCGACCTACGGGGCCATCGCCGCGGGCGTGCGCCGGATCCGGGCGCGCGGCCTGAAGGTGGCCCACGCGCACCTCCAGCACCTGAACCCGTTCCCCGCGAACCTGGGGGAGGTCCTTGCCTCCTACGGGGCCGTGCTCGTGCCCGAGACGAACCTCGGACAGCTGGCCAAGCTCGTCCGAGCCGAGTTCCTGGTCGACGCGCGCACGTTGTCGAAGGTCCAGGGGACGCCCTTCCGGGCCGCCGAGATCGAGTCGGCCGTCTTGGAGATGCTCGGGGTCGACGTGCCGGCCGCACCCCCGGGCGAGGACATCGGAGGCTGACGCGGCGATGACCGACACCACCGTCCCCAGCACCACGCGCAAGGATTGGACCTCCGACCAGGAGGTGCGTTGGTGCCCCGGCTGCGGCGACTACTCCATCCTGGCCGCGGTGCAGATGCTGCTCCCCGAGCTCGGCGTGCGACGGGAGAACACCGTGTTCGTCTCGGGCATCGGCTGCGCGGCGCGGTTCCCGTACTACATGAACACCTACGGGATGCACTCGATCCACGGGCGCGCCCCCGCGGTGGCGACAGGATTGGCGGTGACGCGCCCGGATCTGGACGTCTGGGTCATCACGGGCGACGGCGATGCGCTGTCCATCGGCGGCAACCACCTGATCCACGCGCTGCGCCGCAACGTCCGGCTCACCATCCTGATGTTCAACAACCAGATCTACGGGCTGACCAAGGGCCAGTACTCGCCGACCTCGGAGCAGGGCAAGATCACCAAGTCCACGCCGTTCGGCTCGCTGGAGACCCCGTTCAACCCCATCAGCCTCGCGCTCGGCGCCGAGGCGACGTTCGTCGCCCGCACGCACGACATGGACCGCAAGCACATGCAGGAGGTCTTCCGTCGGGCGCACGCCCACGACGGGGCGGCGTTCGTGGAGATCTACCAGAACTGCAACGTCTTCAACGACGGTGCCTTCGAGAAGATCACCGGCCGAGACGCCCGGGCCGACAACTTGATCCCGCTCGAGCACGGCCGGCCGATCCGCTTCGGCGCCGAGGGCGAGCACGGCGTCGTGCTCGATCCCGACGGCCGGCTGCGGCTCGTGGAGGTCGCGGAGGTCGGCGAGGCGGCACTGCTCGTCCACGACGAGCACCGCGACGATCCCGGGCTCGCCTTCCAGCTGAGCCGGCTGGCCGTGGGCCCGTACCAGCCCACCCCGATCGGCGTCTTCCGGGCGGTGCAGCGGGCAGAGTACGGCGCGGCCATGGCCCACCAACTGCTCGAGGCCAACGAGCGACGGGGCCCCGGGGACCTGGGGGACCTCCTGCGCTCGGGCGGCACCTGGACCGTCGACGCCTGACGCCGCCACGGGCGTCCTCGGGACGCCCACGGAGAGCGGTCGCAGACGGTGAAGATCCCACGTCTCGTGGCCGAAACTCAATGGCCGGCCCGGGTCGGCCGATACCTCGTCGGGCCCTTGCGCACCGGTTCCAGGCGGGCGCCGGAGCCGAGAGCCTTGGGCGACAGCGGAACGGGAGTGCGGCGGCTGCTGCGGCAGGCCCGCCGTGGCAACAGGGGGCACGCCGCCCCCGTTCCGCTGCGCCGATCCCTCCCGCCCCGAGCGCGGGAGCCGGCGCCGCGTCGGGCCGTCGGGTGATCAGTCGTCGAGAGGGCGGAAGACCATGCCCGTGCGGGGCTTGGGGAAGAAGTAGGTGCTCTTGGGCGGCATCCGCCGCCGGGCGTGCGCCCATTCCCCGATCTGCTCCACCGTGACCGGCCGCAGGATGACCGCCGCCTGGGCCTCCCCGGAGCGCAGCGCGGCGAGCGTGGCGGGCACGTCGTGGTGGTGGGTGGTGGTCGCCCCGTCGATCCCCTCCACGGCGAGGGCCACGATGCTCGAGTCGAGGTCGGACCCGGCTGCGTCGTAGGCCTCGGCCCGGGGGGTGAGGCGCCACGCCTTGCCCTGCGCGAGCAGTGCCAACGCCTTCGACTCCTCCAGGGCGGCGACGAGCCCGTCGTCGATCGGCCCGGCCTCCACCGTGTCGAACCACCGACCGAACGCCTCGACGACGTCGACACCCGCGGGGACGCCCGACAGCGTGCGGTGGATTGGGCCGACGGAGAGCTCGTCCTCGGCCAGCTCGACGACGAAGGCCATCACCGCGTCGTGCCCGCCGGCCCCCATGCCCTGCGCCTCGCACTCCGCCCGGTAGGCCAGCGCCGTCTCGTAGCGGTGATGGCCGTCGGCGATCACGACCGGCGACTCGGCCACACCAGACGAGATGGCCGCGACCGCCTCGAGGTCGTCGACGACCCACAGGCTGTGCACCACGCCGTCGTCGTCCGTCGCCTCGGCGTCTGGCGGGTCGTGGGGCTGGTAGGCCTTGGCCAGGCCGGCGGTGAGCGACAGCCCCCAGATGGGCGAAAGGTTGGCCCGGCAGCTGCGCAGGAGGTCCAGGCGGTCGCTCTTGTCCTTGGGGATCGTCTGCTCGTGGGGGAGGATGTCGCCCCCCGGCTCCTCGCAGAAGAGCGCGCCGATGACGCCCGTGGTCACCGATCCCGCCGGGGTGCGCATGCGATAGGCGTAGAAGGCCGGTGCTGCATCGCGTCGCACGGTGCCGGCATCGGTCCATTCGGCGAGCAGGCGCGCCGCGGCGGCATACCGGTCGAGCCCGCGGGCAGCGTCCTCCTCCGGCAGCTCGACGTGGATGGCGTTGGCGGGATGGCGGGCGGCCAGCACGGCCCGCTGGGACGGGGAGACTACGTCGTACGGCGGGGCGATGACCTTGTCGAGCGGGACCGCGGCCTCGTAGCGCAGGCCGGCGAAGGGTTCGAATCGGGGCATCGCCCTTGCGTAGCACACCGTCCGCGGCCCACGACAACGGGCTGGCCACGCGGGCCGACGGTGGTCGCGCGGACCCTTGGAGCGGCCGCCGCGCACCGTAGACTGCCCGCGTGGGAGTCGACCGCCGCAGCGCCGGCCCGCCGATCGCCGCACCGGTGAAGGCCGGCCCGGCGGCGCCCGAAGAGGTCGGCCTCGACCGGGTCGTCACGGTGCCGAACGCGGTGACGGTCGTCCGCCTGGCCTGCATCCCTGTGTTCCTCTGGCTCCTCTTCGGGACCCATCGCCAGACGGCGGCGGCCGTGATGCTGGCCGTGCTGGGGGCCACCGACTGGGTCGACGGGTTCGTCGCCCGGCGTTGGCACCAGGTCTCGACCCTCGGCAAGGTCCTCGACCCGGTGGCGGACCGCGTCCTCATGGCGACGGCGGTGATCTCGATCATGGTCTACGGCGCCGTGCCGGTGTGGTTCGGGGTGGCCACCTTGGCGCGCGAGGTCCTCGTCTCGGTGACGGTGATCGTCCTGGCCACAATGGGCGCGGCGCGCGTCGACGTGTTGTGGGTGGGCAAGGCGGGCACGTTCGGGTTGCTCTTCGCCTATCCCGCATTCCTGCTCGGCGACGGCACGGCCTCGTGGCAGGAGCCGATCCGGGTCGTGGCCTGGGTCACCGGGCTGGTCGGGCTCACCCTGGCGTGGATCGCGGCCTTCTCCTACGTCCCGCACGCGCGCCGCGCCCTGGTGGCCGGGCGCGCCGGGCGCCGGGACGCGGGGTAGGGTCGCCGTGACGCACGGCGCGGCGACCCGCCGGGCGGCCCGCCGGGTGGGTGGTGGGGCGGACGGCGGGGTGGACGGAGGGGTCGGACGCGACGTGAAGGGGGTGGGCGCCTCGTGAAGGCGGTGATCATGGCCGGCGGCGAGGGCACGCGCCTGCGCCCGCTGACCTCCAACCAGCCCAAGCCGATGCTGCCGATGGTGAACCGGCCCATGATGGAGCACGTCGTCGCGCTCCTGCGCCAGCACGGGTTCGAGGACATCGTCGTGACCGTGGCCTTCATGGCCAATGCCATCCGCAACTACTTCGGCGACGGGTCGGAGTTCGGCGTGCGCATGGTCTACGCCACGGAGGAGTCGCCGCTGGGAACCGCGGGCTCGATCCGCAACGCCATGGACGAGCTCGACGAGCGCTTCGTCGTCATCTCCGGCGACGTCCTCACCGACATCGACCTGACGGCGCTCGTCGACCACCACGACGCCAAGGGGGCGCTGGCCACGTTGGCGTTGAAGGCGGTCGACGACCCGCTCGAGTTCGGCATCGTCATCACCCGTGACGACGGGTCGATCGAACGGTTCCTGGAGAAGCCCACGTGGGGCCAGGTGTTCAGCGACACCATCAACACGGGGATCTACGTCCTCGAGCCCGAGATCTTCGACTTCATCCCCGACGGGCGCGCCGTGGACTTCTCCGAGGAGGTGTTCCCGGCCGTGCTGGCGGCCCAGCGGCCCCTGTTCGGCTACGTCGCCGGCGGGTACTGGGAGGACGTCGGCACCCTCGACGCGTACCTGCGCGCGCACCAGGACATCCTCGACGAGAAGGTCCAGGTCTCCATCAGCGGCTTCCAGGTGCGCCGTGGCGTGTGGATCGGCAAGGACACCGACGTCCACAGCACCGCGGTGATCACCGGGCCGGCCGTGATCGGCGACAACTGCCACATCGGTCAGGACGTCACCCTCGGCGAGTACTGCGTCGTCGGCGACAACGGCCGGATCTCCGACAGCGCCGCCTTGGCCCGGACCGTCGTCCACGACAACGCCTTCCTCGGGGCGGGCGTCCGACTCGACGGGTGCGTGCTCGGCCGCTCGTGCGACCTGCGCCAGGGGGTGCGCTGCGAGGAGGGCGTGGTCCTCGGTGACGAGACGTTCGTCGGCGCGCAGGCGGTGCTCAAGTCCGGGGTCAAGGTGTACCCGTTCAAGACGGTGGAGACGGGCGCGATCGTCAACACCTCCATCGTCTGGGAGTCCCGGGGTGCGCGGAGCCTCTTCGGCCGGACGGGTGTGAGCGGGCTGGCCAACGTCGACATCAGCCCGGAGCTCGTCATGCGGCTGTCCATGGCGTGGGCGTCGACCCTGGACAAGGGGTCCACGATCACCGCCTCGCGCGACACGAGCAGGGCGGCCCGTGTCCTCAAGCGGGCCATCATGGTCGGCTGCAACGCGGCCGGCGTCAACGTGGAGGACCTGGAGGTCGCCACCGTGCCGGTGACGCGCTTTCAGGCCCGCTCGGGACGGGCGCGCGGCGGCGTGACCGTCCGCCTCGTCGAGCACGACGTGCAGTCCGTCAACATCCGGTTCTTCGACCGTGACGGGATCGACATCGCCGAAGGGCTGCAGCGCAAGATCGAGCGCCTCTTCTACCGCGAGGAGTTCCGCCGGGCGCTGGCCTCGGAGATCGGCGACATCGGCTTCCCCCCGCGTGCGCTCGAGTTCTACACCGAGGCCCTCATGAACGCCGTCGACGTCGACGCCATCGCCCGGGCGGGCTTCAAGCTGGTGCTCGACTACTCCTTCGGCACCACCAGCTTCGTGATGCCGAACGTCCTGGCCAAGCTCGGCGCCGAGGTCCTCGGCGTGAACCCCTACGCGGCGACGGCGGCGGTCATGTCGGCGGACCGCGCCGCGGCCGCCGCGCAGGTGGCCTCCCTGGTGCGCGCATCGGGCGCGCACCTCGGTGCCGTGCTCGACCCCGGCGGGGAGCAGCTGATCCTGGTCGACGACGAGGGCCGCGTGCTCGGGGACGACCAGGCCCTGCTCCTGCTGCTGGACCTCGTGACCTCGACGCTGTCGTCGGCCAAGGTGGCGCTGCCCGTGGCCGCGCCGCTCGCCGCCGAGCGCATCTGCATGGAGGCGGGCGCGGACATCATCTGGACCAAGCTCTCGGCGACCCACCTGATGGAGGTGGCCTCCACGGGCGGGGTCTCGTTCGCCGCCAGCCAGCTCGGGGGGTACATCTTCCCCCGCTTCCTCCCCGCCTACGACGCCGTGGCCACCTTGGTCCACCTGCTGGCCATGCTGAGTGCCACGGGCGCCCAGATGTCCAAGCTGGTCGATCGGCTGCCGTCGATCCACATCGCCCACGAGGAGGTCGTGACCCCCTGGGAGCAGAAGGGGACCGTCATGCGCGTCACCATGGAGCGGGCCAAGGGTCGCGCCCTCGTCCTCGTCGACGGGGTCAAGATGACCGAGCCGGACGGGTGGGCGCTCATCGTGCCCGACCCCGAGGAGCCGACGACGCACGTGTGGGCCGAGGGGCCCAACGACGCCGCGGCGCGCGCCCGGGCCCAGGAGCACGCGGTGCGGATCCGGCAGATGCTCAACTGATCGGATTCCGGTAGGGTCCCCGCCATGTTGGTCCCCGACGAGCTGCGCTACACCCGCGACCACGAATGGGCGCGCGCGACGGATGACGCCGTGCGCGTCGGCATCACCGACTACGCACAGGACGCGCTCGGCGACATCGTGTTCGTCTCGCTCCCCGAGCCGGGCACACACGTACAGGCCGGCGACGTCCTCGGCGAGATCGAGTCGACGAAGTCGGTGTCGGAGATCTACGCGCCCGTCGCCGGCGTGGTGGCCGCCGTCAACGGCGCGCTGGCCGACGCGCCGGAGCGGCTCAACGCCGACCCCTACGGCGACGGCTGGATCTGCGACATCACCGTCGACGACCCCGCCACCGTGCAGGTCCTGCTGGACGCCGCCGCCTACCAGGAGCTGGTGGCCGAGTAGGCCTTCGGCCTCGGCCAGGCGACGGGGTAGCGTGGAAGACGTGTTCTGCAACAACTGCGGGCATCGCAACCCGGCGGACGCCAACTTCTGCTCCTCCTGCGGCGCCGTGCTCTCGCCGTCCCGGTCGGACGCCACCGTGGTGCTCCACCCGGTGGACGCCCAGGGCGAGTCGGGGGAGGACGAGCTCACGGTCACCGTTGCCGACCGGCCCCAGGGCGCCGGCATGCTGGTGGTCAAGCGCGGGCCCAACGCCGGCGCGCGCTTTACGCTCGAGGCGGAGGTCACGCGGGCGGGCCGCCATCCGGAGAGCGACATCTTCCTGGACGACATCACGGTGTCGAGGCGCCACGCCGAGTTCGTCCGCAACGGCAACGCCTACAACGTCCGCGACGTCGGCTCGCTCAACGGGACCTACGTCAACCGTGAGCGCATCGAGGAGGCGGTCCTCAACTCCGGCGACGAGGTCCAGATCGGGAAGTTCAAGCTCGTGTACCTGGCGGCGGCGGACGAATGACGCCGTCGCGGGGACGGGGGCGCCCATGAGCGGCCGGAGCTACCTGTCGATCGGCGACGTCCTGACGCTCCTGCGTCAGGAATTCCCCGACGTCACCATCTCCAAGATCCGCTTCCTCGAGAGCCAGGGTCTGGTGAACCCCGAGCGCACCCCGTCGGGCTACCGGAAGTTCTACGACCACGACGTCGAGCGCCTGCGCTGGGTGCTGCGCCAGCAGCGCGAGCACTTCCTGCCGCTCAAGGTCATCAAGGGCCGCCTCGAGCACCAAGAGGCCCCGGCCGCGGGGGCGGCCGTGGCACCGGAGGCGCCGGTCGTGGCCGAGGAGGCGGCCCGGGACCGGACACCCGACACCGGCCACTTGGCCGGGTCCCTCGACCCGGCACGCGTCCGTGCCGTGCCGGCCCTGGTGGGCACCACGGTGGCAGACGAGGTCGGGGCGCACGGCGTGGCGCTGCCCGGGTTCGAGGCCTCGGGCCCGGGGCATGGTGTCACCGGCGCCGACGCGCCCGCGACGCGTACCTCGGTCTCCGGCGCGGGCGCCGCTCGTCCGCCACGTGCGGCGCGCCAGGGCGAGGACACGGGTGCCTCCGCTTCGCGGGCGTCGGCTCGCGCCGGCGTCGGCACGGCGGCCGAGGGCTCGGCGCGCCGGGTCGAGCGTGGCGGCGCCACGCGCCCCTCGGCGGCGGCCGCGGCGCGCCCGTCTGGTCCGTCGAGCGCGCCGAGCGCCACCGAGGCGCGTGGGGCGACGGGGTCGCGCCGGTCGTCGGCCGGCCGGGGGCCGGGCGAGGACCTGGGCACCGGCACACCGGTGGTCCCGCTGTCGGGTACCAGCATGACCGTCGAGGAGCTCGCCGCCGCGGCGGGCTTGACCGTGGAGGCCACCGCCGAGCTCGAGTCCTACGGGCTGCTCGCCGGCCGCACGGTGGGGGGCGTCGCCTACTACGACGAGGACGCGCTGACCGTCGCCCGGCTGGCCGCGGGGTTCGCCGAGTTCGGCGTCGAGGCGCGCCACCTGCGGCTCCACAAGCACGCCGCGGAGCGCGAGGCCGGGTTCATCGAGCAGATCGTCCTGCCGTTGCTGCGTCAGCGCAACCCCGAGTCACGCCAGCGCGCCCAGGAGACCACGGCCGAGCTGAGCAGGCTCGGGCAGGCCATGCGGGCGGTGCTGCTGCGCGCCGCCCTGCGCGACGTGCTGGGCGGGTGACGGCGCCCGCGGGCGCCCACATCCTCTACGGCCGGGAGGACCTCGCCGGCGCCGCGGCACGACTGGGGGGCGAGATCTCGGCCGCCTATCCCGACGGCGTCGTCCTCGTGGCCGTGCTCAAGGGCAGCGTGTTCTTCCTGGCCGACCTCGTGCGGCACATGGGCAGCCCCTGCGAGGTGGACTTCCTCGGGATCTCGGCGTACGCGGCGGGCACGGGCAGGGTGCGCATCGTGAAGGACCTGGACCACGACGTCCACGGCCGGGACGTGGTCCTCGTGGAGGACATCGTCGATACCGGGCTGACCTGCACCTACGTCCTGGGCGAGCTGCGCGGCCGCGGCCCCGCCTCGCTGGCCGTCTGCACGCTGTTCGATCGCCGGGTGAGCCGTATCGTCCCCGTGGCGATCCGCTTCCGCGGGTTCGAGGTGACCGACGACCTGCTGTTGGGCTACGGGCTCGACGTCGCCGGCCGCTACCGGAACCTCCCCGTCGTCGCCGCCGGCGACCGCCGCGCCCTGGAGGAGGACCCCGACGCGCATGTCCAGGCCCTCTACGGGCGGTAAGTTGCAGGCATGGTGGAGGTACGCCTGAGCGCAGTCCGGGTCGACCTGCAGTCCAACACGCCGGTCTTGCTGCTCACCGAGGCGGAGGGTCTCGGGCGGACGCTGCCGATCTTCATCGGCGCACCGGAGGCGACCGCCATCGCCTTCGCCATCCAGGGCGTGAGCACGCCGCGGCCGATGACCCACGACCTGCTGCGCGACGTGGTGGAGGTCCTGGGCGCGCACCTCGAGCGGGTGGTGATCACCGAGCTGCGCTCGGCCACCTACTTCGCCGAGCTGCAGTTGCGACTGGGCGAGGAGCAGCTCACCGTGTCCAGCCGGCCGTCCGACGCCGTGGCGCTGGCGGTGCGCACCGGGAGCCCGCTGTACGTGGCCGACGACCTCATGGACGCCGAGGGGATCCTGCTGCCGACCGAGGACGAGGACGAGGAGGCGGAGCCCGCCAACCCGGACGAGCTGGTGGGCGAGTTCCGCCAGTTCCTGGACTCGGTCCGGCCCGAGGACTTCAGCTCCTGAGGCGCCGGCGTCCCGCGCCCGCGTCCGTGGCCTTCGCCGCGCTGGCGGTGTCGGCCGGCGCCGCGCTGACGGGCGCCTGCACCGCGCACACGACCACGTCGTCGTCCAGCGGGACGACGAGCGTGGGGACGGGGACCACGGCCCCCTCGGCATCCGGGCGCACCTGCACGGCGGCGGACCTGACCGGCGCCGTGGCGGGGACGAGCGGCGCGGCGGGCACCATCGAGGTGACGCTGACGCTGCGCAACACGTCGTCGAGCCCGTGCCTGCTGGAGGGGTACCCCGGCGCGCAGATGCTCGCCGCCTCGGGCGCGCAGCTGCCCACCACCGTGGTGCGCGGCGGGGGCTACTCCTTCACGGCGTTCGCGCCCGGCCCGGTGACGCTCGCTCCCGGCGCGGTCGCCTACGTCAACGTGGGCTACTCCGACGTTCCCAGCGGGGGCGAGACGAGCTGCCCGGCGTCCACGCAGCTGCTCGTGACACCGCCCAACGCCTACGACCACCTGACGGTCGCCGCACAGCTGCAGCCCTGCGCGCAGGGCACCCTCACCGTGTCGCCGGTGTTCGGGTCCGGGTCCCCCGACACCCAGACGACCGCCCCCTGAGCGCCGGCGCTCAGCTGCTGGGGCGGACCAGGACCCGCCCGCGCACCCGGGCGGCCAGGATGTCGTCCAAGGCGGCGCCGAGCCCCGCGAGGTCCACCTCTCGGGCCACGAGCGCCCCCAGGTCGGCCGGGCGCATCTCACCTCCCAGCCGCGCCCACACGGCGCGCCGGCGCGCCTCGGGCGTCCGCACGCTGTCCACCCCGAGGAGGGCGACGTTGCGGGTGATGAAGGGGTACACCGTCGTCTGCAGGTCGGGCCCGCCGGTGAGCCCGCTGGCCGCCACCGCCGCGCCGTAGCGGAGCGAGCGCAAGATGCGGGCCAGCGTCGCCCCCCCGACGCAGTCCACCGCCCCTGCCCAGCGCTCGGGGCCGAGCACCCGTCCGCTCCCCTCGTCGACCTCGTCGCGTCCCACGACCTCGGCGGCCCCCAGCCGGCGCAACCACTCGTGCTCGTCGGCCTTGCCCGTGCTGGCCGTCACCGCGTAGCCGCGCGCCGCCAGCAGCGCCACCGCCGTCGACCCGACGCCGCCGGAGGCACCCGTCACGAGCACGGGCCCCCCGTCGGGGGCGAGCCCGTGGCGCTCGAGGTCGTCGACGGAGAGCGCCGCCGTGAACCCGGCCGTGCCCAGGGTCATGGCGTCGCGAGTGGAAAGGCCCTCGGGCAGCGGGACCACCCACTGGGCGGGAACACGGGCGAATGCGGCGAACCCCCCGTGACGGGCGACGCCGATGTCGTGGCCGTGGGCGAGCACGGCGGTGCCGGGGGCGAGCCCGGGGTCGTCGCTGCGCACCACGGTGCCGGCCAGGTCCACCCCGGGGACGAGGACGTCCCGGCGGGCCACGCGGTTGCCCGGCTGGGTGACCATGCCGTCTTTGAAGTTGACCCCCGACCACTCCACGGCCACGAGGACGTCGCCGGGCGGGAGCTCGTCCGGTTGCAGCTCCTCGACGCCGCGGTCGACGGCGCCGTCGCGTCGGCGCACGACATAGGCGGGGAAGGGTCCGTCCGCTTCGGCCATGGCAGTACCCTACGGCCCGGTGCGCGTCGTCCCCTACGGAGCCTGGCCCTCCCCGCTGTCGCCGGCCGCGTTGGCGGGTGCCCGGTCCTCGCTGTCGGGGTTGCAGGTGCACGCGGACGCGTTGTGGTGGACGGAGAGCCGTCCCGCCGAAGGCGGCCGCCAGGTCGTGCTGCGGCTGGCCGACGACGCGGGCCCCGGGCAGGCGGAGGAGGTCTCGCCCGCAGGGGTCAACGTGCGCACCCGCGTGCACGAGTACGGCGGCGCGGCCGCCCTCGCCACGGACCTCGGGCTCCTCTTCAGCTCGCTGGAGGACGGCGGCCTGTGGCTGGCGCCGCGTCCGGGCGCGGACGGTCCGCCCCCGCGCCGGCTGAGCCCGGTGGCGCCGGCGGGGGAGGTGCACCGCTACGCGGACTTCCGCGTGCTGGGCGACGGGCACGCCGTGGTGGCCGTGCGCGAGCGCCATCACGCCGGCGCCGTGGACAACGAGCTGGTGGCCCTGGCGCTCGGGGGTGGGGCGCCGGGTGCGGTGCGCGTCGTGGTCGGGGGCCGGGATTTCGTCGCGGCCCCGCGCCCGAGCCCGGACGGCACGTCGCTGGCGTGGCTGTGCTGGGACCACCCCAACATGCCCTTCGACGGCACCGAGCTGTGGGTGGCGACCCTCGGCGACGGGACGGGCGACGCGCTGGTCGACGCGCGGTGTGTCGACGGGGGTCCGGCCGTGTCGATCGGCCAGCCGCTGTGGGCGCCCGACGCCTCCCTCTGGTACGTGTCGGACCGCGCCGGCTGGTGGCAGCCGTGGCGCTGGAGCGCCGACGCGGGCCCGGCCCGCCGGTGCGACCTGGAGGCCGAGTTCCACGGTCCGGACTGGGTCCTCGGCCAGCAGACCATGGACTTCCTCCCCGACGGCCGCCTGGTGTGCCGGGTGCGCGCCGGGGGCCGGGACACGATCGCGGTGCTGGACCCGGACAGCGGCCGCATCGGCGAGTGGGACCAGCCCTGCGTGACCATCGCCGCCGTGCGCGCCCGCGCCGACGGCTCGGTGGCGCTGATCGGCTCGACGCCCGAGTCGGGCGCGGCCGTGCACGTCCTCTCCCGGCGCGCCGACGGGACGATCGGCACGGGCGGATCGGCCGACGCCCGCGGCGGACGTGGCGCCGACGCGGGCGGCGAGGTCCGCTACCGGCCGGCGGGCGGTGCGGGCCTCGACCCGGCATGGGTGTCGCGCGGCGAGCACGTCGACTTCGAGACGACGGGCGGGGTCCGGGCCCACGCGCTCTTCTACCCGCCGCGGGCGCAGGGCCTGGAGGGCCCACCGGGTGCGCCGCCGCCGCTCCTCGTCCTCGTCCACGGCGGTCCTACGGCCGCCTGCGAGCCCGGGCTGGACCTCGGGGTCCAGTTCTGGACGACCCGCGGCATCGCCGTGGTGGGGGTCGACTACCGCGGCTCGAGCGGCTACGGGCGCGCCTATCGGTCCATGCTGCAGGGCGCGTGGGGCGTGGCCGACGCGCAGGACTGCATGGCGGCGGCGCGGGCCCTGGCGTCGTGCGGCCGGGTGGACGGCCAGCGCATGGCCATCCGCGGGTCGAGCGCCGGCGGTCTGACGGCGCTGCGCGCGCTGGCTCGGGGAGGCCCCTTCCGCTGCGCGCTGGTGGCCTACGGGGTCACCGACCTGGCCGCCCTGGCCGCCGACACCCACAAGTTCGAGTCCCACTACACCGACGGGCTGGTGGGACCCTGGCCCGAGGCCCAGTCCGTCTACGAGGAGCGCTCGCCTGCCCGCCACCCCGACGCCGTCGACGGCGCGGTGCTCCTGCTCCAGGGGGCCGACGACGCTGTGGTGCCCCCTGACCAGGCGTCGCGCATGGCCGACGCCCTGCGCTCGCGGGGCCTGCGCTGCGACCACGTGGTCTTCCCCGGCGAAGGCCACGGCTGGCGCCGGGCCGAGACCATCGCCCGGGCCGCCGAGCTCGAGCTCGCCTTCCTCGGCGAGGTCCTCGGCTTCTCGCCGCCGTCCTGAGCGCGCCGCGTAGCATTGACCCCATGTCCGCGGGCCTCTTCCGGCGCGGTGCCGCGGCGGTCGGCGGGTGGAGCCCCGAGGAGCGCGACGCGGTGCTCTACTCCGCCTCCGCCCTGTTCGCCATCTGCACGGCGCAGCTGTCGTCGATCGCCCTGTACCAGCAATGGGGGCGCCTGGCGGTGGGCCCCTACGCCTTCGGTGCGCTGGCCTCGGCCTGGGCGGCCCGCCGGGCGCGTGCTCGGCTCGCCGTGGCGTCCGCGGCGCCGGGGGGCGGCGCGCGCCACGGTGCCGAGGCCGCGGTCCGCGAGTGGCATTGGAGCCCGTCGCGCATGGTCATCTTCCTCGTCGTCCTCCTCGGTGCCACCCTCATGCCGCTGTCGCTGGAGGTGATGTGGCAGGCCGACACGGGTGGGACCGTGCACGTGCAGCCCGAGGTCGTCGTGGTCGAGCACGCGGGCGATCGCGTGGCGCACGGCCAAGACCCGTACCAGCTCGTCGACGGCAGCCGGCACAGGCTGGGGGTGTCGAAGGGTGAGCCCGCCTACGACGTCTACAACCCGTACTTGCCGCTCATGACCGTCTTCGGCGTCGCCCACAGCACCAAGGCCCCGCCGCGCCTGACCGACGCGCGCGTGGCCTTCTCGGTCATCACCATCCTGCTCGTGGTGGTGGCCCTGGCGCTGTGCCGGGGCCCCACCGGGCCGCGCGTCCTCACCCTGCAGGCCATGACCGTCCTGCCCACGGCGGCGCTGCCCCTGGCCACCGGGGGCGACGACGTGCCCGTGGCCGCGGTCATGCTGCTCGGCCTGGTGCTGCTGCAGCGACGTCGCCCCGTGGGGGCGGGGGTGGCCCTGGGCGTGGCCGCGTCGATGAAGATCACCGCCTGGCCACTGGCCGCCATCGCCCTCCTCGCCGCCCGCGACCGCCAGGGTCGACGCGGCCGGCGCCCGGCGCTGCTGGTCCTCGCGGGCATGGCCGGCGTCATGCTCCCCGTCATCCTGCCCACCGCGCTGGCCAACGTGCCCGCCTTCGTGGACAACGTGGTCCGCTTCCCGCTCGGCTTGGCCGGCTTGAGCTCGCCCGCCGCGAGCCCGTTGCTGGGCCATCTGGTGGTCTCGGCCTTCCCCGGCATCCACCGGCTCTTCACGGTGGTGGTGGCCGCGGTGGGGTGCGTGGTCCTCGGGTTCGTGCTGGTACGGCGCACGCCGCGCACGCCGGCCGACGTCGCACGGTTGCTCGGGTGGGTGATGACCGGCGCCATCCTCCTCGCGCCGGCCACGCGCATCGGCTATCTCATGTACCCGCTCGACTTCTTCGTCTGGGCCTGGCTCCTTAGAGGTGAGGAGCGGGTGGCGCCGGCGTTCGACGACGCCGACCTCGAGCTGGCCATGGCGGGGACGTGGTCGTCGGGCCCCGAGGACGAGGACCGCGGGCGGCGCGTCGGGGTGGGCGGGCCGCTGGCGTCGGTCGGCGCGTCCCGAGCCGCTCCGGCGGCCGCTGCGCCGCTCCCTCGGCGCTCTCGCGCTCAGGTGGTGTCGGAAATGGCGAAGAGCCGGAGGGTGAACGGGGTCGACTGGCTCGAGCCGCTCCCGAACGCGGTGGGCGACACGGTGGCCCCCAGCTCCCAGAAGTAGCCGTCGGTGCCGGCCAGCCGGCCGAGGAGCTCGTAGCCCGTGGCGTGCTGCGGCGGGCCCGTGCTGATCACCTTCCATCCCTCGGCGGGGAGCTCGGCCCGGTAGAAGGCGACGACCTCCGCCTCCGACAGGGTGGAGGTGAACCCCATCGAGCGGTCGTAGAGGCCGACGCCCTCGTCGACGGCCGACCCGGCCACGGCCACGGCGCCCGCCGGCAGGACCACGGCGTCGAGCACGTTGTCGGGGGGGCGACCCGGCGTCTCGATGGGGGCCAGGGCCCCTCGAGCGGCCACCGCGGCCACCGGGGCGCCGGGCGCGGTCTTGACGGTTGGGGTGCCGGTGCTCGGCGCGGGCCCGGCGGCGAAGATCCCGCCGATGGCGCCGGTCAGGAGCACCACGAGCGCCACCCCGACCACGATGGCGGCCGGCCACACCGTCGGCCCCGCCCCCCGGCGACGGGCCGGCCCCCGGCGGGGCACCGCCCCGGCGGCATCGTGGGGCCCGTGCCCGTTGCCCGAGACCGCGGTTGCCGGCGACGGCGGCAGGAGGTCGCCTCCGGGTCGGGCGAAGGGGTCGTCGTGGGGTGCCGGCATGAGAGAGCTCCGACCGGCGGCGGGCGCCTGTGGGAGGCCACTCAGTCTACCGACGCCCTCGATCCGCTCCTTCGCCACCATGGGTGATTGCCGGGACCAAACAACAGCGGAGCGTGAACGTCTGTCCACTTCACGCGTTGACCATTGCAGCCTTCAAGCGTACAGTGTCGATTACGCCAGGATTCGTGGTCAACGTTTCCGGCGTCGCGTGTTATCGGGGGGAAGCACGCGTTGCGGGGGGTGGAGACCCACGCTGGTGGGCTCCGAACGGAGAGGGGGGCGGCAGGCGCGGTCCTGCCGCCCCTTTCCGTTTTCCCTTCAGGTTCCCTTCAGGCCCGGTCCCCTTCAGGCCCGGTCCCCTTCAGGCCCGGTCCCCTTCAGGCCCGGTCCCCTTCAGGACGGGCGGGCTCGCCCTCGCTCCAGCCGAAAGGGTCGAGGGGGCCGTGGCCGGCACCGAGCCGCCACGACGCCGCGCCGGCGATCGCCCGGCCGACGAAGGCCTTCGCCCGCTCGACGGCGTCGATCGGTGCCAGTCCCCGGGCCAAGCCCGCGGCGATGGCCGCCGACAGCGTGCATCCGGTGCCGTGCGTGTTGGCGCTGGCCACGCGCGTCGCCTCCAGGACCGACACCGAGCCTTCGTCGACCACCACGTCGGGCGAGTCGTCCCCGCCGAGATGGCCGCCCTTGAGCACCACCACGCGCGGGCCCAGGTCGGCCAGCCGGCGCGCCGCGTCGGCCATGGCGTCGCGATCGGCGATGGTGCCGGCCTCCAGTCCGCAGAGGGTCTCCGCCTCACGCAGGTTGGGGGTGAGCACGACGGCGTGGGGCAGGAGCCGCTCGACGTAGGCGCGCGGCCCGGCCGCGTCCAGGAGGGGACGGCCGGTCGACGACACGAGGACCGGGTCGACCACCAGGTTCGGCAGGGCCCCGCGCGCCGCCCACGACCCGACGAGCTCGACCACTGCGGAGGAACCGAGCATGCCCGTCTTCACGGCGGCGACCGCCATGTCGTCGAGCACGCAGCGCAGCTGGAGGTCGACCATCTCGGGGGGCACGACCTCCACGCCGGCCACCGCGGCGGTCGATTGCGCCGTCACCGCGGTGACCACCGTCGTGGCGAACACGCCGAGGGCGGAGAACGCCTTGAGGTCGGCCTGGAGCCCCGCCCCCGCGCCGGAGTCCGATCCGGCGATGGTCATGGCCACCGGCGGGGTGCCGTGGCGCGGCTCGCCGCTCGAGCGCACCTAGCCGAGGTCCGCGAGGCCCGCCGCCGGGCTCGACGCCTGCGCCAGGTGCCGCCGGGGGACCCGACCGGCGCGCGCCGCGGCGTGTCCGGCCTCGACGGCCAGGCGCATGGCGCGCGCCATGGTGTCGGGGTGCCGGGCCCGGGTGATGGCCGTGGCCACGAGCACGGCGTCGCACCCGAGCTCCATGGCCAGCGCCGCGTCGGACGCGGTGCCGATCCCCGCGTCGAGCACCACGGGCACCGTCGACTGCTCGACGATCATGGCGATGTTGTGCGGATTGCGGATGCCCAGACCGCTGCCGATGGGGGCCCCCAGCGGCATGACCGCCGCGCAGCCCACCTGCTCGAGGCGCCGGGCCAGGACGGGGTCGTCGGTGGTGTAGGGGAGCACCACGAAGCCCTCGTCGCAGAGCTGCTCGGCGGCGGCCACGAGCTCGACGGCGTCGGGCAGGAGCGTGTCCTCGTCCCCGATGACCTCGAGCTTCACCCAGTCGGTGCCGAAGGCCTCGCGTGCCAGCTTGGCGGTGAGGACGGCCTCGGCGGCCGTGTAACACCCCGCGGTGTTGGGCAGCACGGCGACGTCGTGGCGCGCCAGCACGTCGAGGATCGAGCCACGCGCGCCGGGGTCGACCCGGCGCACGGCCACGGTGGCGATGGAGCAGCCGGCCTCGGAGAGCACGGCGTCGAGGACGTCGAGGCTGGACACGCCGCCGGTGCCCAGCAGCAGGCGCGAGGCGACGGGCGTGCCGGCGATGGCGAGGCCGGGATGCCGGGGCCTGCCGCCCACGTCAGCCCCCCGCCGCCGCGGTGACGATCTCCACGCGGTCACCGGTGCCGAGGGGCGTGGCGGACCAGGCGCTCCTCGGGACGACCTCCCGGTTGCGGGCCACGGCGATCCCGTCGGGCGAGGCGCAACGCGCCGCCACCACGTCGGCCACCGTGGCGCCCGGCGCGAGCGTGCACGACTGGCCGTTCACGACGACGCCGACGGCATGGAGCTGAGGGTCGGTCTCCACGCACTCAGTGTGACATGCGGGCGTCGGCACCCGGCGACGGCCCGACGCGGAAGCGGCCCGGAGCGAACGGCGCCATGACCTCGGTGACCCGCCCACCGTGGAGGCAGGCGACGACGGCGTCGGCGGTGACCGGCGTGAGGAGGATGCCGTTGCGATAGTGCCCCGTCGCCAGCACCAGCCCGTCGGGACCGGCGGGCCCGACCACGGGGGCGTTGTCCGGGGATCCCGGGCGCAGCGCCGCGCTGGCCTCCTCCAGGACTAGTTCGGTGACACCGGGGACGACCCGACGGGCGTCGCGCAGGAGCTCGTAGACGGCGCCGGCGGTCACGGTGGTGTCCGGCCCTCGCTCCTCGACGGTGGCGCCCACCACCAGCTCGCCGTCCCGCCGGGGGACCAGGTAGACGGAGCCCCCCCGCACGATGCCCCGCACGATGCGGCCGAGCAGCGGCGGCTGCGCGGGCCCCCGGAGGCGCAGGATCTGGCCCTTCACCGGGCGCACCGGTGCCAGCGCGGTGTCGGGCAGGCCCTCGAGGGCACCCGAGCGGTGGCCCGCGGCGACGACGACCGCGCCGGCGGCCAGGGTGTCGCCGTCGTCGAGGCGCACCCCGCACACGCGCCCGCCGGCGACCTCCACGCCGGCGACGCGCCGGCGGTCGACCTCGGCGCCGGCGGCCGGCACGGCACGTCGCAGGCCCTCGACCACGCGCCGGTTGTCGACCTGGTGGTCGCCGGGCGCCCACAGGGCGGCGCGGATGGCGGGGGCGAGGTTCGGCTCCATGGCGCGGGCCTCTCGGGCGCCGATCCACTGCGACGCCAGGCCCAGCTCGCGCTGGAAGCGGTGCAGGTCGGCCGCCAGGGCGCGATCCCCCTCGTCGGCGGCGACGAGCAGCGTGCCCGACCGCCGGTAGCCGACGTCCCCCACGCCGGGCACCGCCTCCAGGTCGGCCGCGAACGCGGGCCAGGCGGCCGCGGCGGCGAGGTTGAGGGCGAGGAGGGCCTCCTCCCCGTAGTGCACCTCGGTCACCGGTGCCAGCATCCCGGCCGCGGCCCACGATGCCCCCGTGCCCGGGTCGGGGTCGACGACGGTGACGCCAAGGCCGCTCGCCGCGGCGCGCCAGGCGATGGCCAGGCCGACGATGCCGGCGCCCACCACGACGACGTCGGGCGAGGATCGGCCGCGCGACGGCCGGCGGGTGCCGGTCACGGCCGGGGCGGGGTCGGGCCCGCCCGAAGCGCAGCGGGCGGCCGGTGCACAGGGTGTATCCTAGGAGTCCTGCTGTAGGGCCAGCGTCGTCCCGGACCGCAGACACCAGACCCTCCGCGCCGAGCCCACGGAGCGATCCGACGTGACGACGAACGCAGCATCCACGCCGCACGGGCCCGTGCGCAGCGACGGGCTCTACGACCCCCGGTTCGAGCACGACGCCTGTGGCATCGCGCTCGTCGCCGACCTCCAGGGTCGTCCCAGCCACCGCCTGGTGCGCCAGGCCGTCACCGCGCTGGAGCACCTGGCCCATCGGGGCGCGACCGGGGCCGAGGTGGCGACCGGCGACGGGGCGGGGATCCTCGTCCAGGTGCCGCACCGGTTCCTCGTCGACACCATCGGCTTCGCGCTGCCCGCGCCGGGCACCTACGCCACCGGGATCGTGTTCCTCCCCACCGACGCCGACGACGCGGCCAAGGCCGAGCGGCGCATCGCCGAGATCGCCGTGCAGGAGGGCCTGGCCGTGCTGGGCTGGCGCGACGTTCCCCACGACCCCTCGTCGCTCGGGGCGTCGGCCCTGGGCGCCATGCCGCGGCTGCGCCAGGTCGCGCTGGCCCCGACAGGAGCGGCGCCGGCCGTGCCCGACCCCATCGGCGTCGACCGCCTGGCCTTCTGCCTGCGCAAGCGCATCGAGCACGAGGTCCCCGGGGTCTACGTCGCCTCCCTGTCGGCCCGGACGATGGTCTACAAGGGCATGCTCACCGGCCACCAGCTCTCCGAGTTCTACCCGGACCTCTCCGACGAGCGCTTCGAGAGCGGGCTCGCGCTGGTGCACTCGCGGTTCTCGACGAACACGTTCCCCTCGTGGCCGCTGGCGCACCCGTACCGGTACCTGGCCCACAACGGCGAGATCAACACGCTGCGGGGCAACCGCAACTGGATGCGGGCGCGCGAGGCGCTCCTGGCCAGCGACCTCCTCCCCGGCGACCTCGAGCGGCTGTTCCCCATCTGCGACCCCGAGGGGAGCGACTCCGCCTCCTTCGACGAGGTCCTCGAGCTGCTGCACCTCGGCGGGCGCACGCTGCCGCACGCCGTGCTCATGATGATCCCCGAGGCGTGGGAGAACCACGCCACCATGGACGAGGCGCGCCGGGCCTTCTACCGGTACCACGCCTCGCTGATGGAGCCGTGGGACGGCCCGGCCGCCGTGGTCTTCACCGACGGCACCATCGCCGGCGCGGTCCTCGACCGCAACGGCCTGCGCCCGGCGCGCTACTGGGTGACCGACGACGGCCTCGTGGTGCTGGCCTCGGAGGTGGGCGTCCTCGACCTCGACCCCGCGACGGTGGTGCGCAAGGGGCGCCTCCAGCCGGGACGGATGTTCCTGGTGGACACCGCGCAGGGCCGGATCGTCGACGACGACGAGATCAAGGCGGAGCTGGCGGGGGCCCGGCCCTACACCGCCTGGCTCCAGGGCCAGGTGACCCTGGAAGAGCTGCCGCCCCGGATGATGCTCACGCCCCAGCACGCCTCGGTGGTGACCCACCAGCGCCTGTTCGGCTACACCAACGAGGAGCTGCGCCTCATCGTCGGGCCGATGGCCAGCACCGGGGCGGAGCCGATCGGCTCGATGGGCAACGACGCCGCGATCGCGGTGCTGAGCGACCGGTCACGGCTGCTGTTCGACTACTTCACCCAGCTCTTCGCGCAGGTCACCAACCCCCCGCTGGACGCCATCCGCGAGGAGCTGGTGACGTCGGGCCGCTCGAAGCTGGGGCCCGAGGGGAACCTCCTCGACGAGGGTCCGGCGTCGTGCCACCAGATCGTCCTGCCCTATCCAGTGGTCGACAACGACGAGCTGGCGAAGCTCGTCTACGTCAACGAGCACGGGGAGACGCCGGGGTTCGAGGCCTTCGCCATCGACGGCCTCTTCGACGTGACCGGCGGCGGCGCGGCGTTGGCCATGGCCATCGAGGAGGTCCGGCGCCGCGTCGGCATCGCCATCGCGCTGGGGGCGAACATCATCGTCCTCTCCGACCGCAACTCGAATGCGCAGATGGCGCCGATCCCGTCGCTGCTGCTGACGGCGGCGGTGCACGAGCACCTCGTGCGGGAGAAGACCCGCACGCGCGTCGGCCTGATCGTCGAGAGCGGCGACGCCCGCGAGGTGCACCACATGGCGCTGCTCCTCGGCTACGGCGCCTCGGCCATCAACCCGTATCTCGCCCTGGAGACGATCGACGACATGATCGCCTCGGGCCAGCTCGAGGGGGTCACGCCGCGCCAGGCGCGCAAGAACTACATCAAGGCGGCCTGCAAGGGCGTGATCAAGATCATGTCGAAGATGGGCGTCTCCACGGTGGCCTCCTACACCGGTGCCCAGATCTTCGAGGCCGTGGGGCTGGCCCGGGACCTCGTGGACGAGTACTTCACCGGGACCGTGAGCCGCATCGGCGGCGTGGGCCTCGACGTCCTCGCCTCGGAGGTCGCCGAGCGACACCGGCTGGCGCACCTGGCCCGTCCCACCGAGCGCGCCCATCGCGAGCTCGAGGTCGGCGGCGAGTACCAGTGGCGCCGCGAGGGCGAGGTGCACCTCTTCAACCCCAAGACGGTGTTCAAGCTCCAGCACGCCACCCGGGCCAAGCGCTACGACGTCTTCAAGGAGTACACGCGCCTCGTCGACGACCAGTCGGCCGAGCTGGCCACCTTGCGCGGGCTCCTGCGCCTGCGCCAGGACGTGCAGGCGGCGGTGCCCGTCGAGGAGGTCGAGCCGGTCGGCGCCATCGTCAGGCGCTTCGCCACCGGCGCGATGTCCTACGGCTCGATCTCGGCCGAGGCGCACGAGACCCTCGCCATCGCCATGAACCGCCTCGGGGGCAAGTCCAACACCGGGGAGGGGGGCGAGGACCCCGAGCGCTTCGTGCCCGACGCCAACGGGGATCTGCGGCGCAGCGCGGTCAAGCAGGTGGCCTCGGGCCGCTTCGGGGTCACGAGCGAGTACCTCGTGAACGCCGACGACCTCCAGATCAAGATCGCCCAGGGGGCCAAGCCCGGTGAGGGCGGCCAGCTGCCGGGGCACAAGGTGTACCCGTGGATCGCCAAGACGCGGTATTCGACCCCGGGGGTGGGTCTCATCTCCCCGCCCCCGCACCACGACATCTACTCGATCGAGGACATCGCGCAGCTCATCCACGACCTGAAGTCGTCGAACCCGCTCGCCCGCGTGCACGTGAAGCTGGTGGCCGAGGTGGGGGTGGGGACGGTGGCCGCGGGGGTGGCCAAGGCCAAGTCCGACGTCGTGCTCATCTCGGGCCACGACGGCGGCACGGGCGCGAGCCCCCTCACCTCCCTGAAGCACGCGGGCATCCCGTGGGAGCTGGGCCTGGCCGAGACCCAGCAGACGCTGATGCTCAACGGCCTGCGCGACCGGATCGTGGTCCAGGTCGACGGGCAGCTCAAGACGGGGCGCGACGTCGTCATCGCCGCGCTGCTCGGTGCCGAGGAGTTCGGCTTCTCCACCGCGCCCCTGGTGGTGTCCGGCTGCATCATGATGCGCGTCTGCCACCTCGACACGTGCCCCGTGGGCATCGCCACGCAGAACCCCGAGCTGCGGCGGCGGTTCGCAGGCAAGCCCGAGTTCGTGGAGCACTTCTTCGAGTTCATCGCCGAGGAGGTGCGCGAGCTGCTCGCCTCGCTGGGCCTGCGCTCCGTCGAGGAGGCCGTCGGGCGCGTCGACCTGCTCGACACGCTGCCCGCCATCGAGCACTACAAGGCTGTCGGTCTCGACCTCTCGCCCGTCCTGGCGGTGCCCGAGGCGGGGCCGCCCACCGACCGGTACTGCCGTCGGGTCCAGGACCACGGGCTCGAGCGGGCCCTCGACCACGCCTTCATCGAGGCGTGCCGCCCGGCGATCGAGCGCGACGAGCCCGTCACGCTCGAGCTGCCCATCGCCAACGTCGACCGCACGGTGGGCACGCTCCTCGGCTACGAGATCACCGCGGCACGCGGCGGCGCCGGCCTCCCCGACGGCACCGTGGCGCTCACCTTCCGGGGCTCGGCGGGCCAGAGCTTCGCCGCCTTCGTGCCCCGGGGCGTGACCATGCGGCTCTTCGGGGACGCCAACGACTACCTGGCCAAGGGCCTGTCGGGTGGCCGGGTCGTGGTGCGGCCACCGGAGGTCTCGCCCTTCGCGGCGGAGGACCAGATCATCGCCGGCAACGTGATCCTCTACGGCGCCACCGCCGGCGAGGTGTTCCTGCGCGGGCAGGTGGGGGAGCGCTTCTGCGTGCGCAACTCTGGCGCCACCGCGGTGGTCGAGGGTGTGGGCGACCACGGCTGCGAGTACATGACCGGTGGGCGGGTGGTGGTGCTCGGCCCCACCGGGCGGAACTTCGGCGCGGGGATGTCGGGGGGCGTGGCCTACGTCTACGACCCCGACCGCCTGTTCTCGACGCGGGTGAACTTCGAGATGGTCGACCTCGAGCCGCTCGACGAGGAGGACCGCCTGTGGCTACGCGACGTGGTCGCGCGCCACGGCGAGGAGACGGGCTCCGCGGTGTCCGCCCGGGTGCTCGAGTCCTGGGGACGCGCCGTGGAGGACTTCGTGAAGGTCATGCCCCGCGATTACCGGCGGGTGCTCGAGGCGACGCGCCGGGCCGTGGAGGCGGGCGCGTCGGTGGACGACGCGGTCATGGCCGCGGCGCACGGGTAGGGCCATGGGCAAGCCGACCGGGTTCCTGGAGTTCCCCCGGTGCCTCCCGCCGCGGCGGCCCGTGGCCGTGCGCCTGCGCGACTGGCGCGAGGTCTACGAGCCGTTCCCAGAGGAGGAGGCGCGCGACCAGGGGGCGCGTTGCATGGACTGCGGCATCCCCTTCTGCCACGAGGGCTGCCCCCTCGGGAACCTCATCCCGGAGTGGAACGACCTCGTCTACCGGGGCGACTGGTACGACGCGCTCGAGCGGCTGCATGCCACCAACAACTTCCCCGAGTTCACCGGCCGGTTGTGCCCCGCCCCGTGTGAGGGTGCCTGCGTCCTCGGGATCAACACGGACCCGGTGACCATCGAGCGCGTCGAGTACGAGATCGCCGAGCGGGGCTGGTCCGAGGGCTGGGCGCAGCCCCAGCCCTCGGACGTGCGCACGGGCCGCGGTGTGGCGGTCGTCGGGTCGGGGCCCTCTGGGCTCGCCGCGGCACAGCAGCTGGCGCGCGCCGGTCACGACGTGACCGTCTTCGAGCGGGCCGAGAAGCCCGGGGGCCTCCTGCGCTACGGCATCCCCGAGTTCAAGATGGAGAAGGCGGTGCTCGACCGGCGCCTGGCCCAGCTCCGTGCGGAGGGGGTGGTGTTCCGCTGCGCGACATCGGTGGGCGCCCCGGGCCCCGACGCGGCCGGGGCGGTCGAGCCCGGGCTGGCCCGCGGGGCGGGGAGCGCGAGCGCCCCGGGCGTCGAGGTGGTCTCCGCCTCGGCCCTGGTCGAGGAGTACGACGCGCTGGTGCTGGCCGGAGGGGCCACGCTGCCGAGGGACCTCGACGTCCCGGGACGGGAGCTGGCGGGTGTCCATCTGGCCATGGAGTACCTCAAGCCCTCCAACCTCGAGCGCGAGGGCCTCCTCCCGGGCACGCCCATCTCGGCCGAGGGCAAGCGCGTCGTCATCATCGGCGGCGGGGACACGGGCGCGGACTGCCTGGGCACGGCGCACCGCCAGGGCGCGGCGTCGGTGCACCAGCTCGAGATCCTGGCCCGTCCGCCCGACGACCGCGCCGCGGACAACCCCTGGCCGACCTGGCCCCTCGTCTTCCGGACGTCATCGGCACACGAGGAGGGTGGCGAGCGCCTCTACGCGGTGACCACCACCTCGTTCGAGGACGACGGGCGCGGGGCGGTGCGTGGTCTGCGGGGGCACCAGGTGGAGGTCGGCACCGAGGGCGGCCGGCCCACCTTCACCAAGGTCGAGGGCAGCGAATTCGAGCTCGAGTGCGAGCTGGTCCTGCTGGCCATGGGCTTCCTCGGGGCCGAGCGCCACGGGGTCGTCGGCGAGCTCGGCCTTGCGCTCGACGCTCGGGGGTCGGTGGCCTGCGACGGTGAGTGGGCCACCAACCGACCGGGTGTGTTCGTCTGCGGCGACATGACCCGTGGCCAGAGCCTCATCGTGTGGGCCATCGCCGAGGGCCGGTCGTGCGCGGCGGCAGTTGACCGCTACCTCATGGGGGACAGCGCGCTGCCCGCGCCGCTCACGCCCGGGTGCCTGGCGCTTCGCTGAGCCCGGCCGTTCCTCGTACCTAGGGCGAGGAGTCGCCCCGCCCGGTCCACTCGGCCAGGCGGGCGCTGAGCATCTCGATCTGGGCGCGCAGCGCCGTGACCTCGGTCGCCAGCCGGTCGAGCGCGCCCGCCGCGCCCACCTCGCCCACCTCGCCCGCCGCGCCCGCCGCGCCCGCCGCGCCCGCCTCGCCCACCGCGCCCACCGCGCCCGCGCCCGTCTGGGCTGCCTCGGCCGGGGCCGTCTCGTCGGAGGAGTCGAGACGGAAGAAGCTGGCCAGCGACCCGGCGAGCACGCCCAACACGGCGATGCCGGTGACCATGATCATGACGCCGGCCCATCGGCCCGTCGGCGTCTTGGGGACGATGTCGCCGTAGCCGACGGTGGTCATGGTGACGATGCCCCACCACAGGGCGTCTCCGTGGGTGGCGAACTCGGGGTTGGTGGGGTGCTCTGCGTAGTACGCCACGAGCGAGGCGACCACCAGCACGCCGACGGCGACCACGGCCACCCGGCCGAGGCGCTGGACCAGCCGGTGCGCCCCCCGGCTGGCCATGAGCAGCCGCGCCAGCCGGGCCAGCCGGAGCAGCACCACGAAGCTGCCCGCGTGGGCGCCCGGGAGCAGGTACCACGGCGCGGTGAGCGTGACCACGGCGAGGTCGAAGCGCCCGAAGCCGGTGCGGGTGTAGTGGTCGAGGCGGCGGACGTGGACGACGAAGTCCAAGAGGAAGACCAGCCAGGTGGCGACCCCCACGACCTCGCCCAGCCAGTTGCCCGCTTCGGGGACGATGACCAGGGGGAGGATGGCGGACACGACGATGGGCAGTCGCATCCGGGCGTCGAAGCGCACCATGAAGGCGGCATCGTCGTCGGTGCGGGGCCGGCCAGGGCGCACCGGCGCCCCGGCGATCGCGTCCACGGCCCCATCCTGCCCGGGTCGGGTGGCGCGCCGGTGGACCGCGCCCTCGTCCCGACGGGAGGAGGGGGTGGGCCGAAAGACCTCCGCGGCGCCGACCCATGGCCGTGGCGCCCCACCGTTGCCCAGGCTCACCATGGCAGGAGCAAGGATCGAACGGAGGCGGCCGCCATGTTCCACCGGGGTTCACGACGAGGCGCGTGGGAGCTCGGCGACACGGCCGCCGGGCATCGTCCGGCCGCCGGCCACCCGGGAGAGGGCGAGGTCGAGGACCTTCGCCGCGACGACCTGCTCGCCTGCCCCGAGGGGGCCGTCCGGCTCGTGGTCGCCGCCCGGCTCCTGCACGATCACGGCCAGGAGGTCGAGGGGTGCCTGGCGCTCGAGGTCCTCGGCTGGGAGCGGGCAGAGGGCCCGGCCCGCAGCCTCCTGGACCGGATGGTGCGGACCGTGGTCGGGGGGAGGCACGCCGAGGCCGAACGCGCGGTGCGCCGGGCGGCCGCCCGGGCCGCGGCGCAATTCCAGGTGGAGCCGGAGGACATGGGTGCCGTGGCCTCCCACTCCTTCGAGCGGGCCTCCGAGATCACCGGGCTGCGCCGGGACTTCCTGGTCCTGTGCGCCATGGCCTTCGCCGCCGAGCTGCTGCGCGGAGAAAGCCAGGAGATCCCCCTCCCGAGCTCGGGTGCCGACGGATGAGCGAGCAGTGCCACGCCTATGTCTACGTCCCCTTCACCGAGACACGTGGGGGGCGGCGCCGGTGCAGGAACCGCACGACGCACCATTCGGGCCTGTGCTGGCTGCACCGGCACCCGGCCATGCCCGACGACCGGCGACGCCACGCGTGAGGGGCCGAGGACGGCGCCGGGTGCGCGCCGACGCCGGACGGCGGATCAGCGCCGCGGCAGGTCGGCGGTGACCAGCTGGGCGATGAGCGTGTAGCCCGCGGTCATCGGGTGGATGTCGTGGAACTCGCAGTAGTAGGTGAGCTCGCACGTCTTGGCCACCGCCACCGGGACCACGCCGTAGGGGGCCAGCGAGGTGGTCTGGTCCAAGGGCACGTAGGCGCCGGAGGCCGCGGTGACGTCGGCGAAGCGGCCCCCCACCGAGCGGTACGAGCTGGACAGGGCGGGATTGATGAAGCTCTGGAAGGCGGTGACCGACAGCTTGGCCAGCGACTGGTCGCTCGGGCTGCCGCCCACCCACAGGCCCAGGAGGACGTCCGGGTAGGTGATCCCCACGATGGTGGCGTCGGGACCGGCGGCGGACCGCAGGGCGGGCATGAGGGTCGTCAGGTTCGCCTTGGCGGTGGCGATGGCGGCCACCACGCAGGTGGTGGGGTTGGCGTCGCCCGCGCAGTGGGTCACGTCGTTGCCGCCGATCGACACCGTCACCAGGGCGACGTGCCCCCGGTGCTGGCGGAGGAACTGCTCGGCGGCCGCGGCCTGCGTCATGGTCGGGTACTGCTCCCCGCCGGGGCCCAAGGCCGCCGGCGGGCAGCCGACGGCGTCGAGCAGCGACGTCGTGGTGGCCCCGGCACAGCCGAAGTTGGCCAGGGTCAGGTGGTAGCCGCGGGCGCCGGCCAGCCCGACGACCTGGTAGGCGAAGCCGTTGGTGGAGGTGTGCCCGACCCCTCCCTGGGGGTTGGGCTGGTAGCCGGCCGCGTAGGAGTCGCCGAGGGACACGTAGTACTGGGCCGCCGCCGACGAGCTCGACGAGCCGCACGAGGCCGCGCCGAACGCCCCAAGCACCAGGCACGAGACCGCGACCGACAGGCTGCGCCCGATCCCCACGACGACGACGCTATCGCCGCGCCGGGGCCCGGTCCGGTCGCTCAGTAGCCGGGCCCGTGATCGAGGATGCGGCGCGGCGCGCCGACCAGCATCTGGTCGATCTGCTCCTCGGTGACCCCACGCTCCCGCAGGACGGGCAGGACGTCGTGGCTGATGTGCAGGAAGTGCCAGTTCGGCGTGGCCGCGGCGAGCAGGTCGTCGGGGAACCAGTCGATGTGGCAGTTGGTGTCGTGCGAGAGGACCAGCTGGCCGGCCCAGCCCCGCTCGCAGAGCGCAGCCACCGTGTCGATGCGTCGCTCGGTCGGGCACAAGACGTCGACGCCGAAGCGGTCCATGCCCAGGGTCGACCCCGCGGCGAGCAGCTCCTCGAGGTAGCCGAGGTCCGTCGAGTCCCCGCTGTGGCCGATCACCACCCGCGAGAGGTCCACGCCCTCCTCTGCGAAGACCCGCTGCTGGTCGAGGCCGCGGCGGGTCGCCGCGTGCGTGTGCGTCGAGATGGGCAGGCCCGTGGCCCGGTGCACCCGGGCGACGGCCCGGAGGATCCGCTCGACGTCAGGGGTCAGCCCCGCCTCGTCGGTGGCGCACTTGAGGATCCCCGGACGAGCCCCCGTGCCGTCGAGCCCGCCGTCGACGTCCCCGCGGAAGAACTCGTCGAGGATGTCGACGCCGTCGGGCCGGAACGCCGCGCCCCGGTAGTCGAAGTAGTGCGGGAGGTGGTAGTACGTGTAGTAGCCGGTGGCCATCACGACGTGGAGGTCCACCTGCTCCGCCACCTCGAGGACCGCCTCCGTGTCGCGCCCGAGCCCCGGCACCGTCAGGTCGACGATGGTGTCGATGCCCGCGTCCTTGAGCTCCCGCAGGCGCTTCACGGCGTCGGCGACGGCCGCCGCGCGTGCCCATCCCGTCGGCCAGTTCCGCTCGATCTCGAACGTCCGGATGAAGACGTGCTCGTGCATGAGCGTGCGTCCCAGCGCCGACGCCTCCACCGGCCCCCGGACGGTCATCACCTTGCCCATCCGCCGCCCTCCCTCCCTGGTTCCCGACCCGCCGTCACTGTATCGGCGCCTCAGGACGCGGGACGGGTGGCGCCGAGGTACCCGGTCGCCCATATCGCGTCGATGCGCACCGCTCCACCGGAGCAGGGCGCATCGACCATGGTCCCGTCACCCAGGGCGATGCCGACGCGGTCCACGGCCCCGGCCGAGGGCCCGAAGAAGACCAGATCGCCGGGCCGCAGCGCCGTCCCCGCGGCGAGCACGGGCCCCACGTCGTACTGCGACCGGACGTCGCGCGGCAGGGAGACGCCGGCCGCCGCGTAGGCCTGCTCGACGAGCGCCGGGCAGTCGAAGCCGCCGTGGCCGGGCCCGCCCCGTCCACAGGGGGTGCCCACCCGGGCCAGCGCCCAGCGCAGCGCGCCGCTGGCCGCGGGGGATGCGTCAGCGGCCTGCGACGACGGCACGTCGGCGGTTGCCGCCCCGGCGTCGCCGCTCCCAGCGCCCGCCAACGCGCCCGGCGCCCCGGCCACGGCCGCGGCGCCGAGGACCACGGCCAACGACAGGCCCGCGACGGCCGCGCCGGCACCGACGGCGAGCCGGCCCGGAGCACGCACGGATCTCCCTGCCTCCCCGCCCGGGCGCGCGGGCACCGGGGTAGACGCATTCGGGTGAGCCGGGGCTCAGCGTCGGCCGGGCGTGCCGGCCTCGTCCGCACAGTGCACCACGCGTGGCGCCGGTCGTCAACGGCCGACGCCGCCGGGCGGGGCGGGAGGGCTCAGGCGCCCGCGCCCGTGCCGTCGTCCGCGTCCTCCGGATAGATGAGCCGGTCCACGAAGGCCTCGTGGACCGAGGCCACCACGAGCTCGGTGCCGCTCCACTCGTGGGAGACGCCCGCCTCGAGGAGGGTCTCGGTCAGCTTGGCCCGCTGGCGGTTGGTCCAACCGTCGGTGTCGTAGGCGACGTCGTCGGCATGCGTGTCGGGGTCCTCGGTGGGCTGGTCGGTCACGCCGACACGTTACGGGGATCGGCCGGTGCCCACGCGACGGCGGCGGGGCCGACCTCAGCCGGAGCGGCTCGGCCCCGCCCGCTCGACCGTCATCCGCAGCAGCACGCGCCGCTCGCTCGCCATGGCGGCGCGGTAGGCGTCCCAGTCGGGGTGCTCGCCGGCCACGCTGCGGTAGTAGGCGACCAGCCCCTCCATGGCGTCGGGCAACGCGACGATCTCGACCGGTCCCTCGAGCTGCGCCCAGGAGCCGAAGAAGCCGTCGTTCATGACGAGGATCGACGCGTAGGGGGCCCGGCGCAGGTGCGCCGCCTTCATCGCCGTCTCCCGCGTGCTCACGACCACCTTGCCGTCGTCGTCGACGGCCGCGGCCACCGGCGTCAGCGCCGGCCGCCCGTCGGCACGCGTGGTGGCCATCACCGCCCGGTGGTTGTGGCGCACGAACTCGAGCGCCTCGCCGACGTCCACGTCTCGAGCCTACCGACCGGGCCGCCTGCCGCGCCCCGGCGCCGGGTCGCGGTGACCACCCCTGAGTATGCTCCCGGCATGCGCAGCACGATGCAGGACGCGCCCTTGCTGGTCAGCGGCATCCTCCGCCACGGCCAGAGGGTCTACGGCGACAGCCTCGTGACGACCGTGACGCCCGCGGGCGATCGCAGGGCGACGTTCCGCGAGGTCGCCGCCCGAGCTGAGCGGTTGGCCAAGGCCCTTCGCCGCCTCGGGGTCGGGGACGGCGATCGGGTCGGCACCTTCTGCTGGAACGATCAGGAGCACCTGGAGGCGTACCTGGCCATCCCGGCGCTCGGCGCGGTCCTCCATACGCTCAACATCCGCCTCTTCCCCGACCAGCTCGCCTACGTGGTGAACCACGCCGAGGACCGCGTCGTCATCGTGGACGGCTCCATCGCGCCCCTCTTCGCCCGGGTGCGCGCCGAGTGCAAGACCGTCGAGCACGTGGTGGTGGTGGGGGAGGGCGACCTGAGCGGGCTGGGGGACACGATCGGCTACGAGGAGCTGATCGGCCCCGAGGAGCCGGGGATCGAATGGCCCGTCCTCGACGAGCGCCAGGCGGCGGCCATGTGCTACACGAGCGGGACGACGGGCAATCCCAAGGGCGTCGCCTACAGCCACCGCTCGACCTACCTGCACTCCATGTGCCTGCTCACGGCGAACACCGTGGGGGCGAGCGAGAACGACCGGGTGCTCACCATCGTCCCCATGTTCCACGCCAACGCCTGGGGCATGCCCTATGCGGCGTTCCTCTCGGGCGCCGACGTCATCCTCCCGGAGCGGTTCCTGCAGGCGGAGCCGCTGGCGCGGATGTTCGAGGAGCTGCGGCCGACCCTGTCGCTCGGGGTGCCCACCATCTGGAACGACCTGCTGCGCTACAGCCGGTCCAACGACGTGGACCTGTCCTCGGTGCGGATGCTCACCGCGGGTGGCGCGGCGGTGCCCCGGGCCCTGATGGAGGCCTACGAGCAGCGCTTCGGCGTGAAGATGATCCAGGGCTGGGGCATGACGGAGACGAGCCCCGTGTGCGCGCTGGCCTTCCCGCCCAAGGGCACGCCGCCCGAGGAGGAGATGGACTGGCGTGCCAAGACGGGCCGCGTCGTCGCCGGTGTCGAGATCCGTGTCGTCGACGAGGCGGGCAACGTCCTGCCCGACGACGGCGTCTCGGTGGGCGAGTTCGAGGCGCGCGGGCCCTGGGTCACCGGGGCGTACGTGGGCGAGCCCACGCCGGAGCGCTTCCACGACGGGTGGCTGCGCACCGGGGACGCCGGCACGCTCGACGAGCGCGGCTTCATGATGATCTCGGACCGCACCAAGGACGTCATCAAGTCGGGTGGGGAGTGGATCTCCTCGGTCGAGCTCGAGAACGAGGTGATGGCCCACCCCGGCGTCTTCGAGGCGGCCGTCGTCGGCGTGCCCGACGAGCGCTGGGACGAGCGGCCGTTGGTCGTGGTCGTGTCGGCCGGGGAGCAGCGCCCGGCACCCGACGAGGTGCTCGACTTCCTCCAGGGCCGGGTGGCGCGCTGGTGGCTGCCCGAGCGATGGGCCTTCGTGGACGAGCTGCCGAAGACGAGCGTCGGGAAATTCGACAAGAAGGCCCTCCGCGCCATGGTGGCCGACGGGAAGCTCGAGGTGGAGGAGCTGCCCGTCCCCAAGCGCGCCGACTGAGCGCCGCGCCGGGGGCATGGGAACGGAGGAGCTGGCCCGGCGCCTGGCCGGCATCGCCGAGGAGCTGGCGGACCTGGCCATCGACCGCCTCCGCGAGGCTCGGGCCGCGCTCGACGCCGGGGGTGAGCCGGACCCTGTCCTGTTGGCCGACGAGCGCCGCGTCACGCGGGCGCGGCGCTCGGTGGAGAAGGCGGTCGTGCTCCTGTCGACGCGGCCGCCGGACGACGACGCCGGGACGGACTGACCCCGGATCGCCAAGACGTTCACCGGCGACGACGAGGTCAGTCGGCGAAGCCGTTGACCCGGTCGATCAGCTGGCGCAGCCGGCCGTAGTGCATCCGGTCGAAGCGGAGCGCGACGCGAGGCAGCTCCACGTGGTCGTCGGACGAGCGTTCGGGCCCGAGCGGCTTGGTCCGGCGGATGACGCCCTCGGCCACGATGTCGCCGAACTCGTCGTTGAGCTGTGCGAGCTGGCGGCCCGTGGGCTCGTGCTCGAGCCGCAGGATCAGGAGGTCGCCGACCCAGCGGCACGAGTGGTAGTTGCGGTAGAAGCCGAGGAGCTCGGCCGCCGCCTCGTCGACGTCCGCGGTGACGCGATAGAGATTGCGGTCGTCGCCCGAGACAAGGCCCCGGGTCGTCACCTGCTCGTCGACGAACCGCTCCCAGCCGCGCCAATAGGTCCCGTCGGGCACGTCGAGGAGGACCAGCGGCGCCGGCTGCGCCTTGCCCGTTTGGAGCAGGGTCAGGAGCTCGAACGCCTCGTCGAGGGTCCCGAAGCCGCCCGGGAGCACGGCGTAGCCGTCCGACTCCTTGATCAGCATGAGCTTGCGGGTGAAGAAGTACCGCATCTCGACGAGCTTGGGGTCCTGGGCGATGAAGGGGTTCGCGCCCTGCTCGTGCGGGAGGCGGATGTTCACGCCGAGGGACTGCTCGGCGCCGGCGCCCTCCATGCCGGCGGCCATGATCCCGGGTCCGGCGCCCGTCACCACCATCCAGCCGTGCGCGGCCATCCGGGCCGCCAGGCTGCGCGCCTGGATGTAGAGGGGGTCGTCGGCCAAGGTGCGCGCCGAGCCGAAGAAGGTGACCTTGGTCTGGCGCCGGAAGGGGCGGAACACGCGGAATGCCTCGGCCATCTCGGCCATGGCCGCGCTGGCGAGCTTGAGGTCGAGGGGGTCCGTGTTCTCCTCGGCGAGATGGACGACGGTGCCGAGGATGGCGCGATAGAGGTCGCGCCGGGTCGACACCCCGGTCGAGTCGAGCAGCGCGTCCACCAGGTGCTCGCGCGTCGGGTCGAGCCGCTCCGCGGTGGTCGGTGCCTCGACCCCCGCCGTGTCGGCGACCAGGGGCGGGACGTCCTCGCTGGTCACGGCACCTCAGCGGGCGGCGGCCACGCGCCCGTAGAGCGTCGTGCGCTGCTCCAGGCACCGGCCCAAGGGCGCGACGAGCGAGGCGAATTCGTCCTCGGCCATGCGCTGGCCGTGGCTCGCTCCCGCCGCCCGGGAGATGTTCTCGTCCATGAGCGTCCCCCCGAGGTCGTTGGCTCCCGCCGCCAGCGCCTGGCGGGCGCCCTCGACCCCCATCTTCACCCAGCTGACCTGGATGTTGTCGATGGCGCCGCGATAGGCGATGCGGCCCACGGCGTGCATGAGGAGCGCCTCGCGGAAGGTGGGGCCCCGCCGGGCGCGCCCTTGGAGGAAGATCGGCGCCGCCATGTGCACGAAGGGCAGCGGGACGAACTCGGTGAAGCCGCCGGTCTCCCGCTGCAGGGTGCGGGTGGCCAGGATGTGGCGGGCCCACGAGCGCGGGTGCTCCACCGAACCGAACATGATCGTCACGTTCGACCGGAGCCCGACGCCGTGCGCCGTCCGGTGGGCCTCGAGCCACTCCTCGGTCGAGATCTTGTCCGGGCAAAGCACGGCGCGCACCTCGTCGTCGAGGATCTCCGCCGCCGTCCCCGGCAGCGTGGCCAGGCCCGCGTCGCGCAGGCGGCCCAGGTACGCGGCGAGGGGCTCACCGAGGCGCTTGGCGCCCTCGGTCACCTCGAGCGCGGTGAAGCCGTGGATGTGGATGCGCTCCGACGCGGCGCGCACGGCGCGGATGACCTCCAGGTAGTAGTCACCGTCGAAGCTCGGGTGGATGCCGCCCTGCAGGCAGACCTCGGTGGCCCCGAGCTCCTCGGCCTCGCGCACGCGGTCGGTGATGTCGTCGAGGCCGAGCAGGTACGGCGCCCCGCGGAGGTTGAGCGAGAGCGGCCCCTTGGAGAAGGCGCAGAACCGGCACTTGAAGGTGCAGACGTTCGTGTAGTTGATGTTGCGGTTGGCGACCCAGGTGACGACGTCGCCGACGTGCTCGCCCCGGATGACGTCGGCCACCTCGCACACGGCGCGCACCTCGGGGCCGCGGGCGCCGAAGAGGGTCACGATCTCGTCCTCGCCGACCTCGTGCCCGAGGAGCACGCCGTCGAGCACCGCCGCCACCGCGCCCGCGGGCGCAGCGCCGTGGCGGGCGGGAGACGCCCCGTCGCCCTGCGCCCCGGGGCCGATCAGGGCCGGGGGTGCGCCGGCGCCGCCCGACGACCAGGCGTCGTCACGGGCGAGCCCCTGCGCGTCGGACGCGGCGAGCACCGCGGGGCGCATCGCGGGGTCGAGCCAACGCGCCGGTTCCAGGGCGAACTCGGGATAGACGGTCAGGCGCGAGGCGAGGGTGAGCCCGGCCTCCTCCGTGGCCGCGCGCAGGAGGCCCAGGGCCGGCCAGGCGCGCTCGGGGTTCACGTGGTCGGCGGTCACCGGCGACACACCGCCCCAGTCGTCGATGCCCGAGTCGAGCAGCGGACGCAGGTCGACGGAGAGGTTGGGCGGCGCCTGGACGTGGACCTCGGGCGGCAGGACCAGGCGGGCCGCGGCGATGGTCCACCACAGCTCCTCGGGTGGGCACGGTGGGTGGTCGTGCATGGCCGTGCCCGGCTTGGGCAGGAAGTTCTGGACGATGACCTCTTGGACGTGGCCATGGGCGCGCCGCGCCTCGGCGATCGCCTCCAGCGCGGCCAACCGATCGGCGCGGGTCTCGCCGATGCCCACGAGGACGCCCGTGGTGAAGGGGACGGCCAGGCTCCCCGCGGCCTCCAAGGTGGCCAGCCGCCGCGCCGGTGCCTTGTCGGGGGCGCCGCGGTGACAGGCGAGATCGGGGGCGAGCGACTCGAGCATCATCCCCTGGCTCGCCGCCACCGGCCGCAGTCGGGACAGGTCCACGGGCGACAGGGCCCCCGCGTTGGCATGGGGGAGCAGCCCGGTCTCGTCGCGCACCGCGGCGCACGCCGCGGCCAGGTAGACCACGGTCGACTCGTAGCCGTGGTCGTCGAGCCACCGTCGGGCCACGGGGTAGCGGTCCTCGGGCGCCTCGCCCAGGGTGAAGAGGGCCTCGTGGCAGCCGGCGGCTGCCCCGGCGCGAGCCAGCGCCAGGACCTCGTCGAGCGACAGGTAGGGCGAGGCGAGACGTGCCGGCGGCTTGGCGAAGGTGCAGTAGCCGCAGCGATCGCGGCACAGCATCGTCAGGGGGATGAAGACCTTGGGCGAGTACGTCACCCGGGTGCCCGTGACCCCGGCGCGCAGGGCGCGGGCCTCGGCCTGCAGCTCGGAGGTCGGGACGGCGAGGAGGTCGGTGCCGGCCACGGGGGTCATCGTAGCGTTCGACCTTCGTGGCCCCGCCCGGCGCTCACAGCATGCCGGCGTCGGTGTCGACGAGCCACACGACCCTGTCCGCCCGCACGTCGGCGGCGGGGAGGTCCACGCCCCGCACGATGCGCGCCAGGGCGTCGCGTTTGGAGGCGCCGGCGACGGTGAACACCGCCATCCGGGCCCGGGCGATGGCGGCGAGGGTGAGGGTCATCCGCTCGTGGGGGTTCGCCTCGGCCGGGTCCCGGCTGCGCATGACCAGCACCCCGGGCGGGGCGTCGAGGGCGGGGGAGCCGGCGAACAGCGATGCCGTGTGCCCGTCGGGCCCCAGGCCCAGGTGCACCAGGTCGAAGGCGGGGTAGCGCTCGACGATGCGCTGGTAGGCCTCGGGTCCCTCGTCGCACGACATCGGGTGGAACGACCCGAGGTCCTCCACCCGGTCCACCAGCGCCTCGCGCACGAGGCGCTGGTTGGCGTCGGGGTCGTCGGCGGGCACGCAGCGCTCGTCGCCCATGAGGACGTCGACGTAGCGCCACTCGATCCGCTCGGCGGCGACCTCGGCGAGCAGCTCGTAGCAGGCGCGGGCCGTGGGCCCGCCGGAGAGCACCATGGAGAAGCGAGGCGTGCGCCGGTTGGCGAACGCCTCGATCACGGTCGAGGCGAATGCGCGTGGGACGTCGTCGACGATGCGGAGGTCGCCGGGCAGCGGGCTCACGGTTCGCGCCACTGGCGCAGGTCCCGCGCCAGCAGGAGGTCCGCCTCGTGCGGCCCCCAGGAGCCGGCGGGGTACTGGGCCAACGGCACACCCGCGCCCTCCTCCGACCAGGCGTTGAGGAAGGGGTCCACGATCTCCCACGCCCGTTCCACCTCGTCGGTGCGGATGAACAGCGTGGGGTCCCCGACCATGGCGTCGTGGAGCAGCCGCTCGTAGGCGTCGGCGGTCTTGCCGGGGAAGGCGGACGCATAGGAGAAGTCCATGGCCACCGATCGGACCCGGAAGGCCTCGCCGGGCACCTTGGCGCCGAAGAGGAGGGTGATGCCCTCGTCGGGCTGGATGCGCACGACCAAGCTGTTGGGCCGAAGGTCGCGGGCCAGGCGCCCGCCGAAGGCCAGGTGGGGGACGCGCTGGAACTGCAGCGCCACCTCGGTCACCCGCCGGGGCAGGCGCTTGCCCGTGCGCACGTAGAGCGGGACGCCGGCCCATCGCCAGTTGTCGACGGCGAGCTCCATGGCCACGTAGGTCTCGGTGGTGGAGTCGGGGGCCACGCCCTCCTCCTGCCGGTAGCCGACGACGGGCTCGCCGTCGATCGTCCCGGCCCGGTACTGGCCGCGCACGGCGTCGCCCACCGCCTGGTCCACCGAGGGCACCATGACGGCCTTGAGCAGCTTGACCTTCTCGTCACGGATGCCCTCGGCGTCGACCACGGCGGGCGGTTCCATGAGCGTGAGCGCGAGCACCTGCATGACGTGGTTCTGCACGATGTCGCGCAGCGCGCCGGCGTGCTCGTAGAAGCCGCCCCGGTGCTCGACCCCGAGCTGCTCGGCCACGGTGATCTGGACGCAGTCGACGTAGCGCCGGTTCCAGATCGGCTCGAAGATGGCGTTGGCGAAGCGCAGGGCGAGGACGTTCTGGACGGTCTCCTTGCCCATGTAGTGGTCGATGCGGAAGATCTGGGACTCGTCGAAGGCGCTGTGGAGGGCGGCGTCCAGCGCGCGGGCGCTCTGGAGGTCGCGCCCGTAGGGCTTCTCGACCACCAGCCGGACGAAGGAGCCCCCGGGACCCGGCCTGTTGCACCCGTGGGCGGCCAGCGCCTCGGCGATGCTGGCGAAGGCGTCGGGGACGGTGGCCAGGTAGACGACGCGGTTCCCGGCGGTCCCGAGGTCCCGGTCGCACTCGGCCAGCACGGCCCTGAGCGCGTCGAAGGTGTCGGGATGGGCGTACTCACCGGCGATGTAGCGGAACGTCGCCGCCCGTTGCTCCCAGCTGGGGTCGACGTCGCCGCCCGCGGCCACGGCCTCCAGCGCGGTCTTGCGGAACTCCTCGTCGTCCCACGGGGTGCGGGCAACGCCCACGACACAGAACCGCTCGGGCAGGCCGCCGTGCGCGCAGAGGCCCGCCAGCGCGGGGAGGAGCTTTCGGGCGGTGAGGTCGCCCGAGGCACCGAAGACGACGAGGACGAGCGGAGGCGGGGGCCCGAACTGGTCCAGGGCCGAGGGAGGCGCGTGCAGGTCGACGACGGCGTCAGGCCCCACGGCCGCCCCCGGGCTCGGTGACCACGGCGTGCCCGCCGAACTGGTTCCGGAGGGCGGCCAGGAGCTTGTTGGCGAAGGCGTCGGGCCGGCGCGAGGCGAAGCGTTGGTAGAGCGAGGCGGTGATGACGGGCGCGGGCACGCTGCGGGCCAGCGCCTCCTCCACCGTCCAGCGCCCCTCGCCCGAGTCGACGACGTAGCCCTCGATCGACTCGAAGCCCGACCCCGGCGCCAGGGCGCGCTCGGTGAGCTCGAGCAGCCATGAGCGCACGACCGACCCGTAACGCCAGATCGACGCGACCTGGTGGAGGTCGAGGGAGAGCTCCTTGGCCTCCGACATGATCTCGAAGCCCTCCGCGTAGGCCTGCATGAGGCCGTACTCGATGCCGTTGTGCACCATCTTGACGAAGTGCCCGGCTCCCGCGGGGCCGACATGGGCGTAGCCCCCCTCGGGGGCGAGCGCCAAGAAGGCGGGCTCCGCCTTGGCCACCGACTCGGCTGTGCCGCCCACCATCAGGCAGTAGCCGTTCGCCAGGCCCCACACGCCACCGGAGGTCCCCGCGTCGACGTAGCCGATGCCGCTCGCGCCCAGGCTCGCCTCCGTGGGCGCCGCCTCCTTGTAGTTGGAGTTCCCGCCGTCGACGACGACGTCGCCGGCGGCGAGGAGGGTGCGCAGCGACTCGATGGTCTCGACGGTGGGCCCGCCGGCGGGGACCATGACCCACACCACGCGCGGCGGCGTCAGCCCGTCGACGAGCTCGGCCAGGGTGGCCGCCGGGCGCGCGCCCTTCGCGGACAGCGCGGCCCGGGCGTCGGCGGACAGGTCGAAGGCGACGACGTCGTGGCCGGCCTTCATGAGGCGCTCCGACATGTTGGCGCCCATCTTCCCGAGTCCCACCATGCCGATCTGCATGTCCAGCCCCTCCGTCGTCCCCACCCCGCCCCTCGTGGGGCGATCGTACGCGCGCCGGGTCAGCCGATCTCGCCAAGGTCGCCGACGGCCACGCGCCGCACCCGACGGCCGTGGGCGACGAGGCTGCGGTGGTCGCCGATCGCCTGGGCGGCGATGAGCGTCGCGAAGTCGTAGGGCTTGCCCGGGATGGGCACGACCGGTCCCGGGTCGCGCGACACCAGCTGCAGGGCGACCACCGTGTCGGGGCCGCCCTTGTGGAGCTGGCCGGTGGAGTGCAGGAAGCGGGGTCCGTACCCGGCCGTCACCGCCATCCCCTCCAGGTGGTCCCGGATGCGCCGCCGCAGCGCCTCCAGGGCGGCGTCCTGCCCGAAGGGGACATAGGCCTGGACCGACACGTAGTCGCCGGGCCGGACCGTGGCCGCCAGCCAGTCCAAGGTCCCCGCCGCGCCCTCGTCGGGCACCGTCGGCAGCGGCAGGGCGCCGAGGACCTCGTTGGTGTTGTGCTTCGACTCCGCCACGTTGGGCTCGTCGAAGGGGTCGATGGCCAGCACGTGACCGCACAGGGCCGTCGCAACCTCCCAGCGGTAGAACTGCTCCCCGAGATCCTCGACCTCGTCGAAGTGGACGGGCACGACGTGGCGGTCGGGACCGTCCTCGGGCTCGACGGTGGGCACGGGCACGCAGCCGGTGCCCTGCTTGCCGGTCGACTCGGCGATGAGCTGCTCGACCCAGAGCCCGAAGGCCCCGAAGCGTTCGGGCACCACCACGGTGACCTTGTCGCGCCCGGCGAGCGCCGCCTCGCCCATGGCCATGCCGAGCCCGGCCGCCTCCTCCAGGTCGGTGTCGAGGGCCCGCTCGCACAGGGCGGCCACGTCGTAGCCGAGCAGGGCGGCGGGCACCATGCCGAAGTAGGACAGCACCGAGTACCGGCCGCCGATGTCCGGCGGGTTCTCGAAGCACCGTGCCAGTCCCCGGTCCCGGGCGAGCGCGGCCAGGGGTGTGCCCGGGTCCGTGACCACCGCGTAGCGGCTGGGGTCGGGCACCTGCGCCCACGCGTGGTCCAGGAGCACCTCGGGCTCCAGCGTGGTACCGGACTTCGACGACACCAGGATGAAGGCGTCGGAGAGGTCGACGGCGCCGACGGTGGCCGGGTGCGTGGTGTCGCACACCTCGAGGTGCCGCCGCTCACCGCGCCGCGCCCCCGCGCCGTCGGGGCCCGTGCCGGCGTCGAGCACCGACTCGAGCACGGCGGGCCCGAGCGACGACCCGCCCATGCCGAGCAAGACCACGCGCGGTTGGTCCACGGTATCGGCCCACGCGGCGAGACCCCGTGCCTCGTCGGCCATGCGCCGGGGCACCTCGATCCAGCCGAGGCGGTCCGGGGCGACGTTGCCCGCCGGCCACAGGCCGGCGTCCCGCCGGCGCAGGGCGTCGATCAGGTTGGCGGCGTGGTCCACCTCGTTCCCCTCTCCGGTCGCGACCGGCTCAGCGACCGGCGGCGAGCTCGTTGGCCTTGTTCGACAAGGCCTGGATCAGCTCGTCGAAGGACTTGGAGAAGGCCGCGACGCCCTCGTCCTCGAGCGTCGTGGCCACGTCGGCCATGTCGACCCCGAGCTCGCCCAGTCGGTCCAGCACGGCACGCGCTGCATGCGGATCGGCGTCGACGGTGCGCGCCACCGTCCCGTGGTCGAGGAACGCGGCGATCGTGTCGTCGGGCATGGTGTTGACCGAGTCGGGTCCGATGAGCGTGTCGACGTAGGCGAGGTCGGGGTACGCCGGGTTCTTGGTCGAGGTCGACGCCCACAGCGGCCGCTGCACGTTGGCACCGCGTGCTGCCAGCGCCTCCCAGCGCGGGCCGGCGAACCGCGAGCCGAAGAGCGCGTAGGCCTCGCGCGCCTGGGCGACGGCGGCCGTCCCGCGCATGGCGAGCAGCGCCTCGGCGCGCGCGCCGTCGGCCTCGCCCGCCAGGCGCTCGAGGCGCCGGTCCACCTCGGTGTCCACCCGGCTGACGAAGAACGACGCCACGCTGCGCACGCCCGAGAGGTCGGTCGCCCCTGCGGCGAGGCGGTCCTCGAGGCCCCCGAGGTAGGCCTCGATCACCTCGTCGTAGCGCTCGACGCTGAACAACAGGGTGATGTTGATGCTGTGCCCCTCGCCGATCATCGTGCGCACGGCGGGGAGCCCTTCGGCTGTCCCCGGGATCTTCACGTAGAGGTTGGAGCGGTCGATGAGCTCGTGGAAGCGGCGGGCGTCGCGCGCCGTTGCCTCGGTGTCGTGGGCCAGCGCCGGCGCCACCTCGATGGACACGAACCCGTCCTCGCCGCCCGACGACTCGTGCACGGGCCGGAGGACCTCCAGCGCCCCCCGGATGTCGGTGACGACGAGGTCCCAGTACGCATCCTCGACGCTGTGGTCGGCCAGCAGCTCGGCGAATTGCGCGTCGTAGTCGTTCCCGCTCTCGATGGCCTTGGCCATGATCGTGGGGTTCGACGTCACCCCCCGGATCCCGCTCTCGACGAGCGTGGCGAGATGGCCGTCGTGCAGGTAGTCGCGCCGCAGGTTGTCGAGCCAGGGGCTCTGGCCGCCCCGCGCGTACAGGTCGTGCAACCGGGTCATGGCCTGCCCTCCTGCCTGTCGTCGCGATCCCCGTCCCGGGTCACCAGGGCCCGGGCTCGCGTGGCCACGTGCGAGGCCGTGAAGCCCAGCTTCTCGAGGACGACCGGGCCGGGGGCGGAGGCGCCGAAGCGGTCGATCCCGATCACGTCGTCGGCGTAGCGCTCCCAACCGAAGGGGCTGGCGGCCTCCACGGCCAGGGTGGGGACGCCCGCCGGGAGGACCGACGCGCGGTACCCCGCGTCCTGCTCGGCGAAGAGCTCCCACGAGGCGAGCGACACCACCCGCGTCGCCACCCCCTCCTCGGCCAGGACCCCGGCGGCCTCCAGGCACAGGGCGACCTCGCTCCCCGTGCCGACGAGGACGACGTCGAGGCGTCCCCCTGCCGGCTCCGCGAGCACGTAGCCCCCGCGGGCCACGCCCTCGGCGGCCCCCGCCGTGCCGGCGAGCACCGGGATGGGCTGGCGGGAGAGGACCAGCGCCGTGGGGCCCTCCGACTCGACCGCCACCCGCCAGGCGTGGGCGCACTCGTTGGCGTCCGCGGGACGGATGACCCGCAGGCCCGGGATGGCGCGGACCGCGGCGAGCTGCTCGACCGGCTGGTGGGTCGGGCCGTCCTCGCCGAGGCCGACCGAGTCGTGGGTCCAGGAGTAGACGACCTTGGCCTTCGACAGTGCGGCCAGGCGCACCGCGGGGCGCATGTAGTCGCTGAAGACGAAGAAGGTCCCGCCGACGGGGAGCACGCCCCCGTGCAGCGCCATCCCGTTCATGACGCCGCCCATGGCGTGCTCGCGGATCCCGTAGTGGACCTGGAGCCCGGCATGCGCGGCCGACGACTGTGCCGCCGCCTCGGCCAGCTCCACCCCGGTGTTCTCCGTCAGGTCCGCGCTCCCCGGCAGCAGGCCGGGGACCACCTCCACGGAGGCGTCGAGCACCTGCTTCAGGGCGCGCCGGGTGGCGACCTGCGCTCCGGCCTCGAACACGGGCAGCTTCTGCTCCCAGCCGGGCAGCCCGCGGCCGGACTGGGACGCCTCCCACAGGGCCTTGTCGCCGAGCCACGCGGCGAAGCGGTCCCGCCAGGCGAGGCGCGCGGCTCGACCGCGTGCCGTGCTGGCGCGGTACATGGCCAGGACGTCGTCGGGGACGTGGAACGTGTCGTCGGGGGGGAGGCCGAGCAGCTCCTTGGTTGCCCGGACCTCGTCCTCGCCGAGCGGCGAGCCGTGCGCCGCGGCGGTGTCGGTCTTGGTCGGTGCCGGCCAGCCGATGTGGCTTCGGAGCACGAGGAGCGACGGCTTGTCCTCGATGGACCGGGCGCGCTCGAGGGCGTCGGTGAGGACGCCGGTGTCGTTGGCCGCCTCGCCGAGGTTCTCCACGTGCCAGCCGTACGCCGAAAAGCGCGCCGGCACGTCGTCCGAGTAGGCGAGGGAGGTGGGTCCGTCGATGGTGATGCGGTTGTCGTCGTAGACGTAGACGAGGCGCCCGAGCCCGAGATGCCCGGCCAGCGAGGCGGCCTCGTGGCTGATGCCTTCCATCAGGTCGCCGTCGGAGCAGATGACATAGGTGTGGTGGTCGACGAGCTCCGGCCCGAACCGGGCGCGCAGCCACCGCTCGGCCAGCGCCAGGCCCGCGGCGTTGGCCACCCCCTGCCCCAGGGGACCGGTGGTGACCTCGACGCCCGGGGTCAGGTGGACCTCGGGGTGGCCCGGGGTGCGGCTGCCCCAATGCCGGAAGGCCTTGAGGTCGTCGATCGTGAGGCCGTAGCCGGTGAGGAAGAGCATGCTGTAGAGGAGGATCGACGCGTGGCCCGCGGACAGCACGAAGCGATCGCGATCGGGCCAGTGCGGGTCCTCGGGGTCGTGGCGCATGATCCGCGTGAAGAGCACGTGGGCCAGCGGCGCCAATGCCATGGCCGTGCCCGGGTGACCGGAGTTGGCGCGCTGGGGGGCATCCATCGCGAGCCCGCGGATGACGTTGATGCCCCGCGCCTCGAGTTCCGCCTCGCTCACGCGCCCACCGTACCCTCTCCGTCGCCGGGCGAATCGGCTCCGCCACCGGTGGCGTCGGGGCTGTCGCGCAGCAGCGCCATGGACGCGGTGAACCCGTGCACGAAGTTGCTGCCGCCGACGGGACCGAACTCGCCGGCGGCGAAGCACCCGGCCACCGGCACGGGGCCGAGGTGCTCGGCGAGGGTGGTGACGTCGTGGCCGGGCGCGTCGAAGAGGCGTGTGCCGCGCCCCGTGCACGTGAACACCAGCGCGCCCTCGGCGTGCTTCGCCTCCAACGCCGCGTGGAGGTCGTCGTCGGCGGTCCCGGCGTCGCGCAGGTGGAACTGCACCGTC
>Ga0187778_10000144_pt1 | contig 47478 bp, 40 predicted proteins | sample 1015_Q2_SP5_20_M_FD_132418 | JGI IMG/M metagenome (GOLD analysis project Ga0187778, IMG submission 132418) | Tropical peat soil microbial communities from peatlands in Department of Meta, Colombia - 1015_Q2_SP5_20_MG | ecosystem: Environmental > Terrestrial > Soil > Wetlands > Peat | place...
CGGATGGATGCCCAGGTGCAGCTGCCCGGGATCACCAACGGCTGGGGCTATCCGATTCGCACGCGCATCGACATGCTGGCAAGCGGCATCCGCACACCGCTCGGCATCAAGGTGAGCGGGTCGAACCTCGATGACATCACGAGCTTCGCTGGCGCGATCGAGCAAGCGCTGCTGCGCCAGGTGCCGGGTACGCACGCGGTCTTCGCGGATCGGGCCAATGCCGGGCGTTTCGTCAGCATAGAGCTCGACCGCCGGCGGGCCGCGGCTCTCGGGGTCTCGACGGCCGACCTACAGCTCGTGGTGGGATCCGGCATCGGCGGCGAGCCGATCGCAAGTGTGGTCAGTGGGCGCGAGCGCTACAGCATCAACATGCGTTATGCACGCGTATGGCGCGAGCATCCCGAGACCATGCAAGAGATTCCCATCGTCACACAGGCTGGCGAAGTGATCCGCCTGGGCGATGTGGCGCACATTGCCGTACGTGATGGAGCCGCAGAGATCAAGAGCGAGAATGCGCGGCTCGTGGCCTATATCTACCTCAACCTCGACACCAGCGACCTGCAGGGCTATATCGCACGGGCCGAGCGGGCGCTCGCCGCACTTCACCCGCCGCCCGGCACGACCTACGCCTGGTCCGGCCAGTACGAGCAAATCCGGCATGCACGCGCGCGCCTTGCGTGGTTGATACCGGCGACCGCCGCGCTGGCGGCGCTGCTGCTTTATATGCACTTTCGCAGCTGGCCGCGCGTCGGTCTGGTGCTCTCGAGCTTACCGTTTGCGCTGATCGGTGGCGTGTGGCTGATCTTCCTGCTGCACTATCCGCTGTCGGTCGCCGTGGTGGTTGGCTTCATTGCGCTCGGTGGTGTGGCGCTGGAATTCGGCGTGGTCATGCTGCTATATCTGGATCAGGCGCGCGCGGCCGCTCTGGCCCGCAGTCCACGTGTGACGCCGTTCAGTCATTACCGGGCCCTGTTTCGGGGCGCTTCCTCGCGTGTGCGGCCCAAGGCGATGACCGTGTCGGTCATCCTTGCGGGGCTGATTCCGGTGATGATTGGCGATGGCATTGGCAACGACGTGATGAAGCGGATTGCCGCGCCCCTCGTGGGCGGCATGCTGACTGCCCCGCTGCTATCGCTGCTGCTGGTGCCCGTCCTCTACGATCGTTGGCAGCGGCGCTCTTCGATCACTTGAGGATGCAAGACGCATTAGCGTCAGCTATGCGCCAAAGGTGCGCGCGAACTGCCCCGCATGAATTGTTCTTCCCCGCTAGGCTTCGAGCCAGAGAGCGTTTAAGCAGTCACGTGCCAGCAGGTAATTTCGGGGGTAATTCTCAAACGAGAAAGAACTCACAAGCCTCTGAATCCTTTTAAGTTATCTCTCTCTCCCGACACCAATCAATTAGATCAATACCTAGCTACTGGTTTTTCGGTGCAGAAGGCGCCGGACCGCGATACGCACCTTTTCGGTCGAAAAGTCCAACTCTTGACTGCCCGTGCCCATTGGCATTTCGTGCCTCCAGCGAGACCGAGCGGTATGAGTGCTCGGACGATTCATCCGCAAGCTTTTCTTCCATAGATGCTATCTATCAAAGCAGTAAAAATTATTCATTGGATACCTGTGATCGGAATTCGTATTTTGGCGTCACCCCGCAAGGATCGGGCCCATGCGAGGAGAATGGATTTGCGAATTATCAAGATGTTGAACGGTTTGGCTGCGCTGGCGAGCGCCGGCCTTATCTTACAGATGGACAGCGCCGTTGCGGTGGATTCCACAGGCGTTGCGCACGCGCTTGCGAGGGGATTGCCTTCGTCCGCGAGTCCGGTTCGATCTGCCCAGAGTGCATTCGACTCGCGTTCAGAAGGGCAAGATTACTCGCCCGTCCTGGACGCCCAGCAGCGAGCGCACGAGTTGCTTGCGGGCACAAGAAAGATCGTCACACCGTCTTCCAGACCCCCACAGTCGGCGGAAGTTGAGCGCGACGATCGTCCCGTGATGCACAGCAGTCCGCGTGGCATATGATACTTGGCCGGCAGGCTTGAGGCCGACGCCAGCACTTGGTCCCGCGGCCGGTGACGAACCGGCCGCAGGTCGTCCCGTGTGTGACCGTCGTTATTGCGTTGCACGCGATGTGAGGTGAGGGCTCTCAGGAGCCGGGAGTAAGGCGGCGTCGCGACTAGCTTGCTGCTCAGGTGTATGAACCTTCGGGACCTGAGGTACCTCGTTGCCCTCGTGGACTGCCTGAGCTTCTCGCGGGCGGCCGATGAGTGCGCGGTGACGCAATCGACGTTGAGCATCCAGCTGCGCAAGCTCGAAGAATACCTTGGTGTCGTCCTCGTCAAGCGCGACCGCGCGCATGTGGCGCTCACGCCCGAGGGTCGCGAAATTTCACGACACGCACGTGCAGTTGTCAGACATGCGGACGAGATTCTGAGGCTCAGCCGCGAGCGGCGAAGGGCGCAGATGGGCAAACCCGATGAGCGCAACGATGGATCCGCCGAGGGTGTTATTGAAGAAATCAATAAGGCCCAGCAAACTTCGAGCCTAGACTAAGTTTAAGAACCGCTTTCAGACGTTTAGGACGTTGGCATCCGCGCAACGGGGGAGTCGTGGCCAGATCAACCGGTCCGACGCGTATCACCTGGGCGAGCAGCGTCGCAGGGGAGCCTGTACAAGCCATCCGTTCGCCCAACAGGAGGGAGACAATGCTCAGTCGACGGGATTTCCTTACGATTTCGGGACGTGCGGGACTTACGACGCTTGTCGCCAGTGCCGTGGGCATCAACCTGGGCCTGGTGCAGGTAGGCCGCGCTGCGACGTCGAGTAAGGTGACGCCCTTCCGGTTTGCCATCCTTACGGATGCGCACCTGTTCAGTATGCCTGACCACAAATTCGACGTATTTCTCGCCTCTGCCGTCGATCAGGTCAACAAGACGACACCGCTGCCGGATTTCGTGATGTATTTGGGCGATATCGCCCAGAACGGTCGGGCCGACCAGCTCGATAAGGGCAAAAGGATTCTCTCTAAATTGACCATGCCGCTCCACTTTATACCAGGTGAACACGATTGGTACCTGGACATGGGTGAGGCATGGCGCGGTCATTTTGGCAAACCCACCTGGTCCTTCGATCACAAGGGCGTGCACTTCATCGGTATGAACTCCATCCTGGTACGCGATTTCTGGACGGCAGCCGGAATGACCCCCAAGCAGCGCATGGATACCATGGAGATGTTGGAAAGCCCCATTTGCGGCCCGTGGGGCGTGCGCGAGGAGCAGTTGGAATGGCTCAAGAACGACGTGAAGAAGCTAGGCGCCGAGACTCCGGTGGTCGTTTTCACGCATTCCCCGTTGTGGGATTACTATCCCCGCTGGAATTTCCAGACCGAGGATGCGCCGCAGATACGGGAGATTCTGGGGAAATTTGAGCGCTTCATGTCCTTTCACGGACACGTGCATCAGACTGTGTACAACAAGATTGGCAACATGTCGTCAGTCGGAACCTTGTCGACCTCCTGGCCGTGGCCCTACCCGGATGTGCCACTGCCCTATCCCGACATGCGCATGAACCGCTCTGATCCAGCTCTTGTAATGGATGGGTTGGGCGGTCAGCACATCGATCTGGAAGCCAATTTCCAGGGAACGATGCATTACGACCCGTTCGGTGACATGCTCAAGCCAGCCATCAAAAGCGGTTTTAAGGTTTAAGGGGGATTGGGCGATGAAATTCAGCAACAGAGATCGTTTTCTTGCGGGCCTTGTCGCGGTCAGTAGCCTCGGTGCACTCGGTGCGCTCGGCCTGCTGGCTGTGCAGGCAACGTCGGCACACGAGCCCTACACCAAGGAAGAGCTGGCCAGTCAAGAAAAGGAGTTGCTCGCCGCGGTCGATCATGGCCGAGACCTATGGCATGGCAGCAACCCAAGCATGTCAAGCAACGGCCTGGCTTGCGGCAACTGTCATCCGGACGCCGCCGCTTCCAATCCGCAAACCTTCCCGAAATGGCAGGCGGATCTCGGGCGCGTCATCGCACTACGCGACATGATCAACTGGTGTATCACGACACCTCAGGCTGGGAAACCCCTGGACGTCAACAGTTATGACATGATCTCCATGGAAGCCTATGCGTTCTACTTGTATCGCGGAAAACAAATATCTCCAGGTCTTGCCACCGAACAAACGTCGCCCGTGGTCATAAAGTCAGGTCCCGGCTACCCGAAGAAGCCGTCGGGAATCGGCGTCGATAAGTAGCTCTCGTCGATGCCGCTCCTCGACGCATGGCGGGCGTCTCCAAGACTTTGGGGGGCGCCCGCCGATTCGATCGCGATGCATCGGTCGGAGATGTCATGAAGAGAATTGCATGTGTAGTGGTGCTGGCAATTAGCAGTGGCACAGCCCTTGCGAACCAGCAGTGCGATACCAAGTCCTATCCCCTGTCGACGCCCACCGAGCGGTTTACCGATAACCGTGATGGCACGGTCACGGATACAAAATCCGGCATGACGTGGATGCGCTGCGCGCTGGGGCAGCGCTGGACGGGATCCCGCTGCACAGGTGAGCCGCAGGCGTTGACCTGGAAATCGGCGCAGGACGCCGCGAGCGCCCTGAACGCCGCGGGCGGTTTTGCAAACCATCGCGACTGGCGCATGCCGCACATTCCGGAGCTTGCGATGATCGTCGAGCGCCAGTGCGCCAATCCACGTGTCAACCTGACGTTGTTCCCGGACACACCGGCAACGTATTTTTGGACAGCGACGACGCGTCGCGGCCCTGGCAAGGAGGGGGAGGCCTATCGCCTGAGCTTCGGACCCGAAGGCGCCGGACCCGACCGCAAGGACAACCTGCATTACGCCAGGCTGGTGCGCGCCGACAAATAGCGCCTAGCGGGCGCGGCTCAGTTGCTTGGCCGGTCGGTACCACGAGGAGTACGTATGGACACGTCGTACGTCGAGAACTCGTCCGATTCGCGCCGGAAAAGCCTGCGATCAGTGACCTCGGAGACACTCGTGGCGCGCTGGCGCGCGGCGTTTCCGGTCTTGCGGGCTCGCGTACATGGCAAACCGCTGGTCTATCTGGACAACGCGGCAACCACTCAGAAACCTCAGGCCGTGATCGATGCCGTATCGCGCTTTTATGCCCAAGACAATGCCAATGTGCATCGCGGCGTACATGCCCTGAGCCAGCGTGCCACAGATGCCTTCGAGGCGGCGCGCGCCCGCGTACAGGCTTTTCTCCATGCCGCTTCCGCCGCGGAAATCATCTTCGTGCGCGGATCCACTGAGGCCATCAATCTGGTCGCCCAGAGCTACGCCCGACCACTGCTGGTGCCGGACGACGAAATTCTCGTCAGCGCAATGGAACATCATTCCAATATCGTGCCGTGGCAGCAGGTCTGCCAGCAAACCGGAGCGGTCCTGAAGGTCGTGCCGATCAACGAAGCCGGGGAATTTCAGTTTCCCGAGTACGAGCGTTTGCTCGGCGCGCGTACACGCCTGGTCGCGGTGACTCACGTTTCCAACGCCCTGGGCAGCGTGAACGACATTGCCCGCATAACGGCGCTGGCGCACGAGAAGGGTGTACCGGTGTTGGTCGATGGAGCGCAGGCGATCGCTCACGTGCGCGTCGACGTTCGAGCGCTCGACTGCGATTTCTATGTCTTTTCCGGACACAAGTGTTTTGGCCCGACGGGCATCGGCGTGTTGTACGGCAAACGCGAACGCCTGGAGGCGATGCCGCCCTGGCAGGCTGGCGGCGATATGGTCCGGTCGGTCAGTTTCGAGGAGACCGAGTACATGCCCGTTCCGCACAGGTTCGAGGCGGGAACTCCCAATATATGCGGCGCGATCGGCCTAGGTGCAGCGCTGAATTTCATCTCGGCGATTGGGCCGGAGGCCATCGCCGCGCATGAGCAACGATTGCTCAGTCATGCCAGCGCCGAGATTCAGTGGATTCCGGGCGCGCGCATCGTTGGCACAGCGTGGCACAAGGCCAGCATCCTGTCCTTCGTCATAGATGGCGTGCACCCGCACGACATTGGCTCGATTCTCGACCGCGAGGGGATCGCCATCCGCACCGGTCACCATTGCGCGATGCCGGCCATGCAGCAATTCGGCCTAGCAAGCGGAACCGCCCGGGCTTCCTTCGCGTTCTACAATACGCTGGAGGAAGTCGAGCAGCTCGTCGAGGGTGTGCGCCGGGTGCAGGAGATGTTCCAATGAGCCGGGAAATCGCCGGCCTGTATCAGAGAATCGTGCTTGAACACTGCAAGCGCCCCCGCAACTTTGGCGCGCTGAAGGATGCGAATCGCAAAGCCGGGGGCGACAACCCACTGTGCGGGGATCACATCGACGTCTATGTGCGCCTGGAGCGCGGGTCGATCCTCGACATCGCCTTCGCGGGAGTGAGCTGCGCTGTGGCCAAGGCGTCCGCTTCGCTCATGACCGAGGCCATGATGGGCCGAGACGCTGTCGGCGGCCGGGCACTGCTGCAGAAGTTCGAGCAAATGGTCGGCTCAGGCTGCAGCGAACCGGACCCGGAATTGGGTGATCTGCGCGCCTTTGCCGACGTCCGCGACTTCCCGTCCCGGGTTCAGTGCGCCATGCTGGCCTGGGACGCCCTGCGTACCGTCCTGTACCAAGACTTGGGATGATCCGCACGGCGCCATGCTCGAGACCCGCGCGATGCAGATCAGCTCTGAGCACTGCTCAGTGCAATGCAGTTTCCGGCGAGGCACGGTACGGAGCCGGTTGTGACGCGGCTTACCGTGAAGCTGGCCCTCCACCGTCGCAGGTCACCTCGTTGTACGCAGATGTGCAACCGTGCGAGCAGTTACAGCTGAGGCCTTGGCGCCGAATCTTGCCGTAACGTAGTTGGCGACCGCTGCGATCTCCGCATCGGAATAGCCCGAGCCGAATCCAGGCATGCCGGTGCTACTGGGGCTGCCCGCGGGAGAACCATTTAGAACCACCTGAACGACGTTGACGGCGGTAGGATCGTTTATAGCCCGTGAACCAACCAGGGTGGCACGGTCCATCAGCGGGCTGGTGCCGCTCCAACCGTGGCAGCCGGAGCAGGCTCCTGCAAAGACCCGCTTGCCGAGGGAGTCCTCACGCACGTCGGCACCCGACCCGGGCGTCGCGTCGGCAACTTCAGTCCGCACCGCGGGAAAATCGGCCGAAGCGATGGCCGGGATGCTTCGCACGTAGGTCACGAGCGCCCGGATATCACTGGGCATGAGCTTGCTTAAACTCAATTCGATGGCTTCGCCCATGGGACCTGAGGCCGTGCCGTGGTTCGCGGCATGGCCAGTTGTGAGGTATTGCGCCAAGCCCTCATCACTCCAGGCGCCAATGCCAGTCATCCGATCGCTTGTAATGTTGTAAGCCCGCCATCCCTCGGTCAAGGCGCCGCTGAACTTGCGGCGATTATTGAGTGCTTGCAGAGCATTGCGCGGTGTATGGCAGTCCCCGCAGTGCGTGAGTGCTTCTACAAGGTATGCGCCGCGGTTCCACTCAGGACTGTGTCGCACGTTTGGAGCGAAGCGGCGGTCCGGGTTGAAGAATCCTGACCAGATCACCATCAGCCAGCGCTGATTGAAAGGGAATGCCAGTTCGTTCGCAGGTATCGGATTCTCTACCGCCGGGATGCTGCGCAGGTACGCCCAGATCGACTGAACGTCATCGTCCGTGAGATAGGTATATGCTGCATAGGGAAATGCGGGATAGAGCTGCGTGCCATCGGGACGAACGCCTTTGTGGACCGCACGCAGGAAGTCGCCCGCGCTCCAGGCGCCGATCCCGGTCTCGCGATCCGGCGTGATGTTCGAGGAGTACAGCGTTCCGAACTGGGTTTTGAACCCGCGTCCACCTGCGAACGGCACTCCCCCCTCGCGGGTGTGGCATGCTTGGCAGTCCGCTGCATCCGTCAGATACCGACCCCGGGAAACAGGATCCGATTGCGCCAGCTCGGCGGGTGCGCCGGTCGGGTTTGACCCCTTATAGTCCGCGAGGCGCACCGTCTCAGCGCCTGCGAATATCAGCGCCCCGGGAGCCATGAGGTACCAAAAGGCGGCGGCTGCCACCACCAGTCCGCCGAGCACTACGACGAGGAGCCAGCGAGAAACGGTCATGCCTCTTTCTCCGCGAGTGCAGATCGATTGACCAGCGGCCGCGGCAATCGTCACCAGCCCGGTGTGGGCCTGCTTACCATTTAACGTACCATGCCCGCGCGGGCCTCGGTAGCAAACAGCAGCTGATAAAGACGCCTACGGAGAGCAGGAACCGGCGCGGCGGCAGTCATCTTTCAGCACCAGTATGCAGTGTGGCGTTCTCGGAGCTGTCGCCTCGACGTTGCCCCACTGGCTCGAGCGTAACTGTGGGAGTTATTCTTCGCTGATGGTCAGCTTCGTTGTGGATCTTCTAGCGCGACCTGTCGAGTCCGACGCCGACATCCCGCTGCGAGGGTGGGCAACCGAACCGCTCCGCCAGGCAAAATCCACATGAGAAGCCGGTCTCGCAACGAGCGCGGTGGTATTGACTGCTCGCGCCGCCGCCTCCTGCAGCGCACGGCTTACTTCGGCGGCGGGCTCGTGCTCGCGCTGGCTCTGCCCAGGCTTCATGCTGGTTCACGAGCGGTGGCAACAAGCTCGAGCAGCCAGTTGAACGCCTGGCTCAGAATCGGCAGTGATGATTCCATCACCATCCTCGTCGATCGCTCGGAAATGGGGCAAGGCGTGTACACCGCATTGCCCACACTGCTCGCCGAGGAGCTCGAGGTCGATCCGTCCCGGGTCAAGATCGTCGCCGCACCGGTGGGCGAGGCCTATGTGAATGCGCTCAACGGCGGTCAGATCACTGGCACGAGCAACAGCGTTACGGATGCCTGGGAGAAGCTACGCAAAGCGGGCGCTCAGGCGCGCTCGATGCTGATCACGGCGGCGGCGCGGCGCTGGCGGGTCGATCCCTCGAATTGTCGCGCGAGCAGCGGCCGGATCACGGCTGCCTCTGGCAAGAATGCCAGCTACGGCGAGCTTGCCGAGGCGGCCGCCAGACTCCCCGTCCCCAAGGAGGTTCCGCTTAAGAGCCCATCCGAGTTCCGCCTGATCGGCAAGTCCTTGCCGCGCCTCGATACGCCGAGCAAGGTGGACGGCAGCGCTCAGTTTGGGCTCGACCTGAAGCTGCCGGGCATGCTGTGTGCTTCCATCGCGCTCTGTCCGGAACTCGGCGGCACGCTGACTTCGGTGGATTCCGCCGCCGCGCTCGCCATGCCGGGCGTGCGCCGCGTAGTGCCCACCGCGAGCGCGGTAATCGTTGTGGCCGAGCACTTCTGGCAGGCGAAGAAGGCGCGCGATGCCTTGCGCATCGTGTGGGCACCCGGCCCGAATGCGCAGCTCGACAACGCGGCGATCTGGTCGCAACTGAACGCGGCCGCCGCCAAACCCGGCGTCTCGGCTCTCTCGAGCGACAATGTGGCGGCCGCACTCAAGGGCGGCCACGCCGCGGAAGCCCTAAAGCGAGCTGCCAAAACCTTCGCTGCTGTCTACGAGCTGCCGCTTCTGGCGCACGCGACTATGGAGCCGATGAACTGCACGGCCGATGTGCGGGCGGATGGCTGCGATGTGTATCTCGGGACGCAGGCGCAGCAGCTGGCGCAAGCCGCTGCGGCCGAGGCAGCCGGCTTGAAGGCGAGCCAGGTCAACGTCCACACCACCCTGCTCGGCGGCGGCTTCGGTCGTCGCCTGGACGTGGATTTCGTGCCCGCCGCGGTCGCGGCCTCGAAGGCTGTCGGCGCGCCCGTAAAACTGATCTGGACCCGCGAGGATGACATGACCCATGACTTGTACCGGCCGCCGGCACGAGAAGCCGTGCAAGCTGGGTTGGATGAGCATGGCCAGCTCAGCGCCTGGACGTTGCACATCGTCAGCCCTTCCATAACCTCGCGCTACGATCCGACCAACAAGGATCCCTTCGATTCGGTGATCGAGTATGTGCAGAACTTCCCCTATGCCGTGCCAAACTTCGACCTGAGATATACCCGCCAGGAGATCGGCATCGACGTCGGCTACTTGCGCTCGGTGAGCCACGCACCGAATTGCTTCGCAATCGAGAGCTCGATCGACGAAATCGCTGCTCTGGCATCCAAGGACCCCCTCGAATTACGCCGGGAGCTCTTGGCGGGCAAGCCGCGCCACCTGCAGGTGCTCAAGGTCATCGCCGAGCGCTCGGGCTGGGGCCATGCACCCAAGGCACACTTTCAGGGCATCGCCTTCATGGAAGGCTACACGTCGCACATCGCGCAGGTGGCCGAGGTGTCCGTCGAGGCCGGTAGACTAAAGATCCACAAGATTACCTGCGTCATCGACTGCGGACAGACCGTGAATCCACGCATCGTCGAATCGCAGCTCGAGAGCGGCATCGTGTACGGCCTTACGGCTGCACTTTGGGGCAACGTCACGCTCCGCGGCGGTCGGGTACAACAGCGTAACTTCAACGACCATCGCGTGTTGCGCTTAAATGAGCTGCCCATTCTCGATGTCCATGTCATAAAAAGCGATGCGCGGCCCGGTGGGGTTGGCGAGGCCGCCGTACCGCCAGTGGCGCCCTCGATCTGCAACGCCATCTTCGCGGCCACGGGCAAACGGCTGCGCACGCTCCCGATCGCTGCGCACAAACTTATCTGAGCACCGTGCCGACACTACGAGACCTTCAGAACGCGAACCCTGGACGGGAAACCGGCTATTGGTCTTTCGATCGCGGAGGCGCGGCTGTCATGAGTCGCCCGCACGTCAATAGCGATACGTGGCTGTTACCCCAATCGTGCGCGGGCGAATGTTGTGGTCGAAAAACAGATCGGAAGCGTTCGTGTCGCGGGTGTGAAACACAACCGGATGCGAGTCGGTGAGGTTTTGGCCGAACAAAGACACGTCTAAGCCGTTCCAGCGTGCGCCCGCACGCATAGCGAGCGTACGGATGAGGGGCAGACCGGTGAAGGTTGGATCCGAGACGCCGTTGTTCGGATTCTGGATGGGCAAGAGTCCCGTCTGCGCGGTCGAGAGCTGGTAGTCGAGGCGCAGATACGGGGTGCCGCTTCGCAAGGGAGCGAACGAGTATTCGCCCGAAGCGAGGATCGTCCATGGCGCACCCGGCAGTCGATCGCCTTCGCTCACCACCGGCTGCGACGGGGCGCCCGGGCCGGTGCAGGCACTTGGACCGCCGCACACTGTATGAGTGTACTCGGCTTCGACGTAGGCCACCGAGAGCCCGAGCTGCAGCTTTTCAACGGGGCTGAAGTGCATCTCGATATCGCCGCCGCGGCTTCTGGCGTGACCTAGGTTGGCAACGAAATTCTGACCGCAACTGGTCAGATACACGGCCTGCTGGATGTCGTTCCAGTCGACGAGAAACAGGCTGGCGGCGATTTGCAATCGTCCCGCGAACAAGAGGTTCTTGGTCCCGATCTCGTAGCTCCAGAGGGAATCAGACGAATAGGTGCCCGGCGGCTCGGTGAGACCGATGGAGGCGAGATTCGGCCCACACAGCGATGAGACCGGCCCGTTGATGCCGCCCACGCGAAAACCCTTGGCAGCGCTGGCGTAGAGGAGGTCTTCCGCGTCCGGCTGGTAGGAGATGACGAATCTGGGCGTCACCGGGTTATCGCGCCCAGATGCATTGGAAAGCAGCGGAGTGTCCGGACCCACCGTCGGTGCGAGGAAGGGGCCGTAGTACTCCAGATCCCCTTGATATTGCATGCGTGCCGCTCGCAGACCCGCCGTGAGCTTCCAGGCATGCGAGAGCGCGAGACTCGCCTCGCCGAAAAGCGCGTATTGCTCGTCGATGATCCGCGAGACCGGCTGTGTCAGGATCTCGCCGCCCGGACAGGGTGCCTGCGGCGTGCACAGCGGGACGCCATAGAACGCGTTGTACTCGCTGTCAAGGTTCGGGTCGATGACGATCTCGGTGGTGTTCTCATCGAGATGTCCGTAGAAGAATCCTGCCGTCCACACCAGCGCCGCCGCTGGATCCTGGGACTGCAGCCGGATCTCTTGGTAGAAGTTCCTTTGCGTGTCGGTATCGTAGGAAGTTCCCAGATCACCCAGCGGGGGCCTCGGACCGACATCGGTCAGTCCGAAGAGCGTGCGGTCGAACTGAGTGTAATCCTCCGACGAATGCTGATGGCGATAGTAATAGGAGGTGTTGGATGTGAGGGCGGCGAATCCGAGGTTCCAGTCGATCTTGAGCGCGGCGAGCAGGAACGGATCAACGCTCGGATTGCGCTGCGCGTTGCCGTTGGCGAAGTGCTCCGCCGCAGGATCGGACAGCTCCGGCCAATAAGCCGAAGTATCCCCGAGAGTGAGCTGCTGGTAGTAGAAGGAGGGGGTGATCGAGAGCGTGCCCGTGGGTACCCATTTGAGAGCTGCCCGGAACACGGCCGTCTGCTGCCAATTGGAGCTCGGCGTGATCACGCGTCCGGTACGATAGTCCACGTGGTCGACCCAACCGCCGTCATTGCGAAACGACGCACTGAGACGGAAGCCGAGCACATCCTGGATGATCGGCCCCCCTCCGGCAGCGCCGAGCTGGTAGCTCGGGTCTCCATTCTGCGTGGTCGCCACTTCCGAGAGTACGTATGCGCTGTAGGCATCGAGCCCGGGGGTCGGCTGAATGAAGCGCAGCGTCCCGCCCTCCGAGCCGGCGCCGAACAGCGTGCCCTGTGGGCCCCGCAGGACCTCGACCCGCTCAACGTCGAACAGCGCCGGAAAGGCGTTGAACGAGGTAAAGGTGATATGTCGTCCCTGAATGGGCGTATCGTCTACGTAGACGCCTACGGTCGACGCACCCGCGCTGGAGTCAACGCCTCGGATATTGATGTCAGAATCCTCGTCGTTGAAATTGCCAGTCGAGCCTGTACCGCTGCGCTCGAACGTCACGCCCGGAGTGAACCGAGTAAGATCGTCGATGCTGCGCAGCCCCTGTGCATCGAGCCGCTCCCGTGTGAAGGCGCTGGCGCTGATGGGGACATCCTGCAGCCGCTCCTCGCGGCGCGTCGCCGTCACCACGACCTCTTCCAGGCTCTCGCCCGAAGTCGGGCGGGGATTCGTCTGGGCAATAACCGGCGCGGCGAACAGCAAGTGAAGGACCGACCACAGACATGGCACGAATTGCAGACATTCGGCCCCTAGACCTCGAGACTTCACTCTCCGCTCTCCCCGTTGCATTCCCCGCTCACCCCAGCGTGGGTTGCTGCTGCGTAATGCAGTGAATACCGCCGCCGCCGGCGGCGATGCTGCAAATGTCGACCTGGACCACGCTGCGATCGGGATATGCAGCCGCAACGACTTGCCGTGCGCGCTCATCCCCCGGCACGCCGAACTTCGGCATGACGATCCCGCGGTTGGCGATATAGAAATTCACATAGGAACGGCTGAACAGACGACGCTCGGTACGCACCTCGTGGGCGTCATCGATGCTGATGATTTCGAGCGCACGCCCGCGTGCGTCGGTAGCGCACCCAAGTGCCCGGCGGTTCTCGGCTGCGAGCCGCGCCGCTGCACCCGTCGCGGTGGGATTGGACTCGTACAGCACCACCCCCGGCCGCGTGAAGGAGATCAGCCCGTCAATATGTCCGTCAGTGATGTCGACCGTCACGCCATCCGGATCTCCCGGCAGCCAGATGATCTTCGACGCGCCGAGCGCCGCATAGAGCTCGCGCTCGGCTTCTGCCTTGGTGATGCCCGGATTGCGGTTGCGATTCAATACCACGGACTCAGTCGTGACGACGGTTCCCTCGCCGTCGGTATGAATGCCTCCGCCCTCAAGGCACAGGCTCGAGTGATAGACCGGAGCCCCGACCCTTTCCAGCAACCGCGCCGCGAGGCGCGCATCCTCCGCATAGCGTGGGCTCTTGCCGCCCCAGGCGTTGAAGCGCCATGCGGTGCCCGCGAGCGCACCGTCCGAACGCATGAGAAATGCGGGACCGCTGTCTCGTATCCACGCGTCATCGATCGGCAGCGCAAGGATCTCGATCTGCGATCCGCACGCCGCACGTGCGCCCTCGACCGATGCGGCATCCGCGACCATCCGCACCGGTTCGAACGCGCGAATGGCGCGCGCCACCGACGCGTAGGCCTGCTGCACCTCCGGGAGCTCCTCCTCGCCCCACAGGTCAGCGCGGCTCGGCCACGCCATCCAGCAGCACGTATGGGGGTGCCATTCGGCCGGCATGCGATAGCCCGCCTCCAGCGGCGTATTGAATAGCAGCGAATGGTCCATGACCAACACTCTACTGGAGGCCGCTATGGACCCAAGAGAAAGTCCTTCCTGCCGGGCGCGAAATAGTTTTGTTGTGCCCCGCTATCGGCGCACGATACGACCTGGCGCACCGTTTCAGGTCACATTCGCGGTGGACGAATCAGCCGTTACACTGGCCACGATCCGGGCGCGCGAACGCAGGACCTTCAGTCGCTCGATGTGCGCCTTCACCCCGGCCCGCAGATAGGCCGCAAACGCCAGCACTGCGTCATCGCGCGCCAGCCGCAGCGGATAGGCGAAACGGTATTCATGTGGTACCGCGATCCACTGATCGAACGGCGCTACCAATCGACCAGAGAGGAGCTCGTTGGTCGCGAGCACATCGCTCACCAGCGCAATGCCACAACCGTCGTGTACCGCATCTAGCGCGAGCCCCGGATCGCTGAATCGGGGGCCGGCGTTGGCGTCCACTGTCCGGGCGCCTACGGCTCGAAGCCAGACCAGCCAGTTCTCGCGCCGCTCGTCGTGCACGAGCGTGAGGCCCGACAGCTCCTCGATACGCAGCGGTCGCTGCGTCGCGCGGTGAGCTGCGAGGCAGGGGCCGAGATAGTCATCGAACATCGGCTCCTCGGTACGATCCCCGCCCACCGAGCGCAGCCGTCCGACGACGAACTCCACCTCCTGACGGTCGAAGTCGATCAGCCGCTCCGAAGTATCGAGCCAGATCTCAATATCGCGGTGCTGGCGGTTGAAGGCGGCGAGGCGCGGCAGAAGCCAGTAGCGCGCGAACGCGGCATCAGCCGACACGATGAGTGATCCTGTCGACTTATAGGGCGCAAGTCGTGCGACTCCCACGTTCAGCACCTCAAGCGCCTGCCGCACCGTCTCCAGGAAGTCCTTGCCGGCATCGGTGAGCGTGATCTCGCGCGGCAGGCGATTAAAGAGGCGCTGGCCAAGTGCGGCCTCGAGCTGTCGCACCTGATGGCTGACGGCCGACTGTGTCAGTGCCAGCTCGTCGGCGGCCTTGGCAAAGCTACTGTGGCGCGCCGCGGCCTCAAAGCCGCGCAGTGCGTTGAGCGGCGGTAAACGGGGAGAGCTGTCGGTCTTGTGCACGGGTCAATCCCGGCAAAATTGCTTTGCGTCAGGCGCGAAGATCATTCGCTGCGGCAGTCCGTCTGCGGCAATATAGTAACTGTCCCCGCGACTTTCACGCATTGCGTGCAGCGGTCGCGCAGCAGAGGGATCGGCATGCAGCCCAGCGAGCTTGGATTTACCCTACCCGCGGAATCGGCTCGGCACGCGGGATGCTGGATGGCATGGCCACGACGCAGGGAGCTCTGGCGCGGGCACCTCGAGGGGGCGCGCCAGGATTACGTACGCGTGGCACAGGCGATTGCGCGTTTCGAGCCACTTACGATGGTCGCAGACCCTGAGGATGTGGCGGATGCCCAGGGGCGCTGCGGCCCCACGATCCAGGTCGTCGCGCTGCCGATCGATGACTCCTGGCTGCGAGATTCGGGGCCAACGTTCCTCCTCGATCGCCACGGCCGCAAAGCCGCTGCGGCATTCACCTTCAATGCGTGGGGTGGCAAGTATCACCCCTACGATAAGGATGCAGCCGTCGGGGCGCGCATCGCGACCCTCGCCGGAGTCCCGGTGTTCCGCTCGGAGCTCGTCATCGAGGGCGGAGGTTTTCAGTCGGACGGTGAGGGCACGCTGATCGTGGCCGAGAGCTGCGTGCTCAATCCCAACCGCAATCCGGGCTGGACGAAGGCGCAGGCGGATGCGGAGCTTCGCGCAATGCTCGGTATCGAGAAGGTGGTGTGGCTGCCCGGTGACGTGACGGAGACCGAGACCGACGGACATGTCGATGGCTATATTGCCTACACCAGGCCGGCCACACTGTTGCTGGAAGTGGTGGCGGATCCGGCCGATCCGCGCTTTGCCATCATGGCCGAGAATCGTCGCGTCCTCGAGACCGAGACGGACGCGCGCGGACGGCGTTTCGAGCTCGTGCCGATCGCCGAGGCACCGCGCAGCGCGGTGCCGGCGGACGCTCCGGCCTTCTGTCGCTCGTACGTGAACTTCTACCTCGCCAATGGGGCAGTGATTGCGGCGGCGTACGGTATTGCTGAGGACGCACAGGTGGCGAGCACGTTGCGTCGCGCCTACCCCGACCGGGAGCTGGTCCAGCTGCCGCTGCAAGATCTCTTCCGTGGGGGTGGTGGGATCCACTGCATCACGCAGCAGGAGCCGGCGAAGGCGGCGAGGCTCTGAGCGGGAAAGGGGGTGACATGAGCACCATATCGCTCGCAGCGATTCAGTTCAGCTGCAGCTGGGACCGCAACGCCAACGTCGCGACCGCAGAGCGCCTGGTCCGGCAAGCGGCGCACCGCGGCGCTCAGGTCATCGTCATGCCGGAGCTGTTTGAGACACCCTATTTCTGCGCGGTCGAGAAACGTGACTTTCTCGAGCTGGCCCGACCGCTCGAGGCACACCCGACGATCGAGCACTTCCGCCGCCTCGCTGTCGAGCTCGGCGTCGTCATCCCGGTGTCGGTCTACGAGCGAGCAGGTCCCGCACTCTTCAATGCGGTGGTCGTCGTCGATGCCGACGGCGCAATCGCCGGACACTACCGTAAGAGTCACATCCCTCAGGCGCCGGGGTATGAGGAAAAGTATTACTTCTCACCCGGAGACAGCGGCTTTCGGCCGATCCGCACAGCGTACGGCCGCGCCGGGGTCGCCATTTGCTGGGATCAGTGGTTCCCGGAGGCCGCACGCTCGCTCGTCCTGCGAGGTGCCGAGTTTCTGCTCTATCCAACAGCCATCGGCAGCGAGCCGAAGGATCCAGAGCTCGATTCAATGGAGCACTGGCGAGTGGTGATGCAGGGGCACGCCGGCGCAAACATGGTGCCGGTGGTTGCCGCCAATCGCATTGGCACGGAGACCACCGATGATGTCAGGATGAGCTTTTATGGCTCGTCATTCATTGCCGACCACACGGGAAAGCTCGTAGCCACCGCGGGCCGATCGACTGAAGAAGTGCTCGTAGCGGTCTTCGATCTGGAGGCCTGCCGCTCATATCGCGAGAGCTGGGGCTGCTTCAGGGATCGTCGTCCCGATCTCTATGGGGCCATCACTACACTCGACGGGCACACGCATCTTGAGTGGGGAAAGTAAGGAAGTGAGGGGCAGGGAAACGGCTTCGGGCGCGCCGCGGACCGGGGCACGGTGGCTCACGCTCATTGTGATGTGCCTGCTCGGGGCGTGCGGTGCCAAGGCTTCCACCACGCCTCCAACGAAGGTGCTCAACCTGTACTCCTGGGCCGAATATTTTCCCGACACGGTGCTTGAGCAGTTCGAAGCCGAGACCGGCATCAAGGTCAACTATTCCTACTTCGACTCCAACGATGTGGCCGAAACCACGCTCTCCGCAGGTCATTCAGGATTTGATCTGGTAACCGTAAACGCCTCACCACACCTGGGGCGGCAGATCCCGCGTGGCCTGTGGCAACCCCTCGACAAATCCCGGCTGCACAACCTGTCGAATGTCGACCCGAGGCTGCTGCAAATGCTCGAGCGCGTGGACCCCGGCAATCGCTTCGCGCTGCCCTACATGTGGGGCACCGTGGGAATCATCTACAACCCGGACAAGATCCGCGCCGTGATGCCCGATGCGCCGTTCGAGAGCCTCGATATGGTGCTTCGACCGGCCGTGGTCGCGCGCTTCAAGGACTGCGGCGTTAGCGTGCTGGGCTCGTGGGTCGACATGCTGCCGATCATTTCGAAATATCTGGGTCAAGCAGACCTCAGCGCCGATCCCGACGCACTCGCCGCCGTCGCGGGCGCCTTCGCGCGGGTGCGCCCTTCGATCCGGCGGATCACGACCTCTGGTTACTATGACCAGCTCGCCCGCGGCGAGCTCTGCCTCGCCATTGGCTACTCCGCCGATGCGATGGTCGCCCGGCGCCGCGCCGCGGAACTCGGCGGTCGCGTGCGCATCGACTTCAGCCAGCCGCTCGAGTATGTGCCAGTCTACATCGATGCGTTTGCCATCCCAGCCGACGCTCGCAACGCGGACGCCGCATTGAAACTCATCGACTTCACGCTGCGTCCCGAAATCGGTGCCGTGATCGCGCGTGCGACCGGCTTTGCCGTCGCCAACACCGCCGCCGTCGAACGACTCGAGCCGGAGCTGCGGAACAATCCGATCGTCTACCCCCCCGAGAGTGTGCGCCAACGCTTCTCGCTGGGCCGCGGCTATTCGATGGACGAAACACGCATGTTTTCGCGCGTCTGGCTCCACTTGAAAACCGGGCTGTAGCAGTGGCGACCGCAGCCCAGGGACCGATACTTCAGATCAGAGGTCTTTGCAAGTCGTTCGGCGGCGCGAGCGTCCTCAGCAACATCGACCTCGACGTGCCACGCAAGTCGATCGTGGCGCTGCTCGGGCGCTCGGGTTCCGGGAAGACCACGCTGTTGCAACTGATCGCCGGGCTTCAGGAAGCGGATGCTGGAACCGTCACGATCGACGGACGAGACATGACCGGGACCTCACCCCATGACCGTCCGGTCAATCTGATGTTCCAGAGCTATGCACTCTTCCCGCATCTTTCGGTCAGCGGCAATATCGCCTACGGACTGAAGGCGCGCCATACCGCGCGCATTGAGCGCGACCGCCAGGTCGCCTGGGCGATACAACTGCTGCGTCTGGAGGGTCTTGAGCGGCGGCGCCCGGACCAGCTTTCCGGCGGCCAACGGCAACGTGTAGCGCTGGCCCGTTGCCTGGTGATGAAGCCCGCGGTGCTGTTGCTCGATGAGCCGCTCGCCGCGCTCGACCGAAACCTGCGGGCCGACGTGCAGAAGGAGCTGCTGGCCATTCAGCGCGCGGTCGGCACAACCTTCATCGTGGTGACCCACGACCAGGATGAAGCGATGGCGATGTCGGACTATATCGCCGTCATGGAGCAGGGGCTCATCGTGCAGTTTGGCACGCCGCGCGAGGTCTACGAGCGTCCATCCACACGCTTCGTCGCCTCCTTCCTGGGCACGATCAACCTGTTCGAGGGGGATGTTACGCTCGATGTGAACGGGAGTCGGCGGCTCAGGACAGACGACGGACTCGCGTTGCGCGTCGCCGACGACTCATCGGCGGCTGGCGCGCCGCGTGCCACGGTGGGAGTGCGCCCGGAAAAGATCGTCCTATCGCGCGACGCCACCTCGCTTGCCAACGATTTTATGGGCACGCTGGTGGAGATCTCTTTTGTCGGCAGCCTGTCGCACGCGACCATCCGCCTCGCAAATGGTCGCAGCCTGGAGGCGACGCTGGTTAACAGTGACTCGCTACGTGAGGCTGTGCCGGCACGTGGCGACAGCGTACACGCAGGATTTGCACCTGAGGCCGCGGTGCTACTGCCGGCATGAACAGACAGACCCTGACCTGGCTTGATCGGCTGAGCGTTGGGATTCCATTCGCCTGGCTGCTGGTATTTCTCGGCTTGCCGCTACTGTGCGTAACCGCCCTCGCCTTTCATTCGATCGCCGATTCGATACCGCCTGTCGAACCGCTGCTGCGTGTCAGCGACGGCCACATCGTGCTACACGCGAGCTTCAGGGCTTTCCGCCTCGTGCTCACGGATCCGCTCTACCGGCATGCGTTCCTCAGTGCGCTGCTCAATGCCGCACTGACGACAGCCGGCTGCGTCCTGATCGGCTTTCCGTTCGCCTTGGCCATTGCGCGCGCTCCCGGCCGCCGGCGCAATTTGTATCTCTTCCTGGCGATCTTGCCGTTCTGGACGGCCTTTCTGCTACGCGCGTATGCGTGGATGGGTTTGATTCGCGATTCGGGACCGGTCGAGTCGCTTCTGCTGTGGCTGGGTATCCTCCATGAACCCATTCCCGTGCTTTACTCGCCTGCCGCCGTGCTGCTCGTCATGATCTACTCGTATCTCCCGTTCTTCGTGCTGCCGATGTACGCCGTGCTCGAGAAGCTGCCTGCGGAGCTGCTCGCTGCAGCCGCCGATCTTGGCGCGCGACCAGGCTACGTCTTTCGAACCGTCACCCTCCCCTTATCGCTCCCGGGCGTCATCTCGGGAGGCATCCTCGTGTTCGTACCGGCCGTCGGGGAGTACGTGATACCCGACCTCGTCGGCAACAGCAGGACGGTGATGATCGGCGGGATCCTGTGGGATGAGTTCTTCGAGAACCGAGACTGGCCCTTGGCAGCAGCTATCGCAGTGCTCACGTTCGCTATCCTGATGCTGCCGGCGCTATTAATGCGCCGCTGGTTGAGTCGCACCGCGATGGTGGCAGCATGACACCTCTCACACGGCGGCCCTGGCAGACGGTCGCGCTGTGTCTCGGGTTCGCATTTTTCTATGCGCCGATCGCCTGGATAATCCTGTTCTCCTTCAGCGGAGATCTGGCAAGTAGTGGAGAAGGCTGGTTGTCGCTGCACTGGTATCGGGCGCTCTTCGATAACCAGGAACTGCAGCAGGCCGCTTACCGCTCGCTCATGCTTGCGCTGCTCTCGTCGCCAATCGCCACCGTGCTCGGGAGCCTGGCAGGCATTGCACTTGCTCGGACTGAGCGATTTCCGGGAAAGCTGCTGTTAATCGCCCTGCTCGCGATACCGATCTTCGCGCCGGAAATCCTCATCGGCTTTTCCTTCCTGATGCTGTTCGCCGCGGCGCAGGCCACGACAGGCTGGCCGCAGGAAAAAGGACTGCTGACACTGGTCATCTCGCACGCCACGCTCGGCTCCTCAATCGTGGCCGCTGTCGTGTTCGCTCGCGTCGCAGGACGCGACCGCTCACTCGAGGATGCAGCACGTGACCTGGGCGCCCGGCCACTACGCGTGCTCATGACCATTACCGTGCCGCTCGCCGCGCCTGGAATCCTCTCCGGCTGGCTCCTCGCCCTAACTCTGTCCTTTGACGACGTGATCACGTCGAGCTTCCTCGCGGGCCCGGAAAACACAACGCTTCCGATGGCGATCTTCTCCGGCCTGCACGTCGGTCTCGATCCGCAGATCAACGCAATCGGCACTTTGATGCTGGCCGGCATTGCCGCGGTCGTGGCAGTATCCTTCGTGGCAGCACCAAGAGCCCGGACCCCTTAACGACCGCGTCGACACGGGGACGAGCGACAGCGGATGCACCGGATGAATTGCTTTTACCCGCTACGCCTCTGGCAAAAACATGCGTCTAAGCGGGCATTGTTCAGCGGCTAACACTGGGCCGGGTCAGCTATCTGCCGTCAGCTCCCGTCCCTTCGTTTCGGGAAGCATGAGTGCGGCCGCGATGAGAAGGCCGTAGGCGAGAACGCTGAACAGACCGATCGATTGGCCAAGGGGGAGTGTTGCGCTCAAAAGTCCCACAAACGTGGGGTTCATTGCAGCAACGCCACGCCCGAAATTGTAGGCAAACCCTTGCCCCGATCCGCGCATCCGCGTCGGGAAGTGCTCGGTCAAGAAGGGGCCCATTCCAGCGAAAATTCCTGTGGCAAAGAACCCGAGCGGGAAGCCTAGGAACAGCATCAGGGTGTCATTGATAGGTAGCTGTGTATACACGATTACGGCGACCAGCGAGCAGGCTCCGTATATCAGGAAGTTTGCGCGCCTGCCGATACTGTCGGCGAGATAAGCGCCGACGACGTAGCCGAAGAAGGAGCCGACAATCACGACGGCGATGTAGCTACCGCTGCCGATTACAGAGAGCTTGCGTTCAACCTTGAGGTAGGTCGGCAACCACGTGAATAGTGCGTAGTAGCCGCCCTGAGCTCCGGTGGCGAGCACGCAGGTCAGAATCGTGGTCTTGATGATTTGCGGCGAAAAAATCTCGAGCGGCCTCTGCGTGAGACACCCGGTGGCAATCCTTTCCCTGACAGCCTTGAACACTGGCGGATCGTCGACAAAGCGCCGCACCCAAAAGACGATGAATGCCGGCGCCAGGCCGACCCAGAATAGGGCTCGCCAAGCGATATCCTGTCGGAGCGTGGTTAACAGAACTGTTGAGAGAATTGCCGCCACCGCCCAGCCGATCGACCATCCACTCTGAACGATGCCCACCGCTCTGCCGCGGTGCTGAGCGCGTATGACCTCCCCCATCAACACGGCGCCCGCTGCCCATTCCCCTCCAAAGCCGAATCCCATCACGGCGCGCGAAACAAGCAGTTGATGGTAGGTCTGAGCAAATCCGGATAAGAAGGTGAAGACGGCGAACCATAGGATCGTAATCTGCAGCGTACGGACGCGGCCGAATCGATCTGCGAACATTCCGGCGAACCACCCTCCCAGCGCCGATGTAAGCAGCGTAACCGTGCCAATCAGTCCCGCCTCAACATTGGTAATCGAAAACGCCGCTATGATTGCCGGAATCGCGAAGCTGAAAATTTGCACGTCCAAAGCGTCAAGTGCCCATCCGGCGAAGCAGGCCCAGAACGTACGCCTCTCGCCAGACGTGAGCTCGGCGTACCATCTCGTTGAGCCGAGGCCTGAGCTTAGATTCGTCTCTAGAGCACTCGTCATGGTTCCTCCGCTGGGCACAACTCAGGCCGAACCAGGTCTTGGTTCGCGGTTGGCCGTTTTGCGGTCAGTCTCCCAGGCGATTCAGGGCTTGCTCATTGACCCGATCGGCCTGCAACGCACGCCAGTGCACTGCGGCGGAAGCTCTTCTTGTCGTTACCCGCTACGCTTGCGAATTCGAGCTTCGTTGCCGCACCAGTCGCCGGTTCCGCTTTTTGCTACCCGGACTTCAACTTTTCTTCGGCATAGAGCGACAGCTCGATCATGCGCTCGAGCAGCTGCTCCGGTGGTACGCCGGCGAAGTTCCTGAGCACGAGCTCCTTCACGTAGAGGCGGACGAGATAACGCAGTTGCAGTGCGCGACTCTTGCGAGCGAACACAAAGTCACGATGCCCATTATTAACGACGATGAGGTTGCGCTCGGCATCGAACCGCGACCGCCATAGCTCGCCAGCCGCTCGCTCGAAGGTGTATCCAGGAAGCCCCCGCGCAGAAACTATCGTCGAGCTCACCGAGGCTTCGAGGCTCGCGCTAACCGTGACAAGCGCCTCTGCCGTGCAAGTGACTTCGCCCTGCGTCACCGACACTCTGAGTCGTGCAAGTCCCGGAGCAGGCGGTGCCAGGTACTCCACCTCCTGATCGTGGGCGTCGGACAGCGATCCCTCACCTTCGACGACCTCCCACAGAAAATCGAGATCCTGCACCACTCGCCGCCGAGAGCGATCGCGCGGCAAGGCGCGGAACCTTCGCCGCTCGTTGACGGACGTCACGCTAGACGCTGGTGAGATCACCACGCTGAACAGCGGTCCGGCGTATTCGAAAAATTGACGCTGGGGGCCGGAGTCCATGTCCGGTTCCGCCACGCCGAGCTCGACAGATTGTTCCTCCCTAGCCACGCCGGATCCATTGCCGGTGCCGGAAGCTCGCGGTCCGCCATCACCACGGACGCGCGCGTGAATGTCGAACCAGTCGTATTCCTCGGGCGGCAGCGCCAGCAGCGCCTCACGAAACGCCCGCTGGATCGCACGGAGCGATTCGCGGTTTGCCTGCTCCTCCTCTGCGCGTTGCTGCGCATCGATAAGTGCGTTCAGATGCCTCTCGAGCGGTCGCAGTGATTGCACTAGCGCCGCGTAACGTTCATCGTGGACGATGCCGCTACGGGTGCCCGGTGTCAGGTTAAGGAACGGCGCGTCGATCAGGCCCTGCAGATATCGCGAGATCCACGGCGGGTGGTCCAGTCCTGGTAGCGTAGCAAGATCTTCAATCACACGAGTACCCGCGCGCGACAGCGCCACCCGGCATTCGTCGGCAGGTTCAGTGAGATAAAGTTCGGCATACGACTCCCCGAAGGGTGCCGTAGTGGCCGGCAGTTGGTGCAAAAGTCGGCCCGCATACGCGCGTGGCTCGACCTCGTATTGCTTGCGGGCCAGCCTGTCGATGACCGTGACACGGACTTTGGACCCGCGGATGCGGTCGCGTAGCTCAGATGCCAGGTACCACTGGATCTTCTCTCCGGAAAGCGCGCGGATCCCTTCGAGCAACGGACTGATGCAAAGCTCCGTACCGCGTTCCGCGACGAGCACACGTCGGGCACTCACGCGGTAACCCGCATCACCCTTCCTCATCGTCATCTGGTAGGAGCGCTGATCGGAGCCGGTCGACATCATCGTCAGCGCCTCGCCGACGGTCCAGAAAGATAGGAGTCCAATGCCGAACTCACCCTGCACGCCGCTTCCGCCGCCCTCAGCCTTCAGGCGACGCTTGATCGAGTCGCAGATGTGAGTCGCCACGTACTTAAAGTCCGGGCGCCCCTCTTCGTCGCGGGGCACGCCATCGCCGTCGTCCTTGATCGAGAGGTAATGTTCCCCATGCAGGCGGCCACGGGTGATTGTGACCGTCTTTGCATGCGCATCGATGCTGTTTTCGACGAACTCGGCGATCGCCTTCAGGGGATTGGTCTGCGAGAGCGCAATGATGCGAATCGCGTTCCAGTCATCGCCAATCTTGAGCTTGCCATGATCGACTGGCTTTTCCTTTCGGGCGACCGGACGTACCGGCCGGGATGTCGTGCCCTCAGTCATTACCTTGGCTGTCGCCGCAGAGGAACGTCGGTAGATTGTGCCATGCTTTGAAGCTAGCGCCGGCGATTACCCACACCGCCGCCGTTGCGCCCCTTCGCGAAATATCACCGGCCGGAAACTCAATTTACGCGGCAATGCGGCGCGGTCGCTTCGCCGAGATCAGTAGGTCAGCGTGCACCCACGAAAAAGCGAATCACGAACCTTTGTGGTCCATCAAGCCGACCAGTCGATAGTCATTTTGGCTTGATGCTGAAAACCGCGGTTACAAAACTCTACCAGAATCAAGAAGATGTAAGGTGGTTCGGAGTTTGATTCTCTGCAATTTTTCAATGTATTACAGGTTCGAGAAACGAATCGAACTTCCCACGCATCATAGATGATTCCTCCCCATTAGCGCATGAGGCTCCCGGGCCCATTCCGACGAGGCAAGGGCTGCAATGAAAGCGCCGATCTCGGTGACGGCATGCGGAAATTGCTCCAGGTCGCGCTTCTGACGGACGCTGTGACACCCACAAGACATGGCGTGATCGTCGCTGCCCGCGATTCTACTTGCGGTCATAAACGCAGGCCCACCGTCGGAAGGCGCTACGGGGCGGGAGTTGCGGACGCTTCGGGGTTCCAATTTGGCAAGCAATGTCCTGCGTCTCGCTCATGCGCATGCAGCGTCGAGTGCGCGCACGGTGCGATGGTAGAGCGTCTCGGCTTCTGCGGGGGAACGTGCGATGCTGACGACCCCGAGCTTGCCGAACTCTGCTACGGCACCGATGAGATTAAAGGTCACGCCTTGCTGTGTGGTCCGATCGAAGTGCAGATTGTGCTCGATGGCGACATCGATCAGATCGGGTGGCGTCAGGCGCCGGTAAGGCGCTTTTACCAAGTTGTCGGTCGCATAGTAACAGCGGGCTTCACCCTGGGGGATGAAGAAAAGGCCGCTGTCAGCGTTGTAACGTCCATCGGTCAGGTACTGCAGCGTCTGGAAGGTATGAGTCGTTCCTCCCTTACGCAAGTTGATCTCGATCGCGTAATGGCGCCATGCGCTGCCTTCGCGGACACAGACGAAATCGACGCCGAACCGACCGAGAACGCCCTTTGCACGCAACACGGCCGCAATACGCAGAGCCGACTTGCAAACGGCACCTCGGTAATTCTCCATCGCCGGAAAGCGTGCGCCCAGATAGCATTGCCCTGTGGTACCTCCAAGTACCTGGTCATGACTCGATATCGTCTCGATGATTCCTCGCGGAGTGATGCGCAGCTGTACCGACGGCGAGTGTTTCTCTTCAGCATCGATCCATGCCTCGACGACTCCACCGCGTTCCGCGAACTTGGCGGCGTAACGCTCGCAACCCATGCCCGCAGCTTCCGGCTGCAGTCGATCCGGCAGCTGCGCCGCGAGCCAGGATTCGAGTTCTGAACGCAGGGGCGCGCCCGAATAATCGAAGATGCAATTACCTTCACCGGATGCTCCCTCTTCGAGTTTGATGACGGCCCGTTTCAAGCTGGGCTGCCGCCGCTTGAGGGCGGCGAGGGCCGTGACAGCGTCGCGCATGTCGCGCAGATGCTCGGCACCGTCGACCATTGCTACTCCGGCCTCGCGGAACACTGAGCGGCTGCCACTCTTTGTTCCCAGATACAGCAGCGCTGGATCGCACGCATAGAGCGGAATACCGAGCCGCACAGCGAGCGTTCGCTCATCCGCCGTTGCATTGAAGCACGATAGGTGGGCCAGCTGTGCGTCCCCCAGCGCACTCCTCACACGGCCAAGCAACCGCGGCCGCTCGAGAATCTTGCGCGTGAGGCTCACCGTCGAGGTATCGTGCGCTGCCAGCAAGGTGAGCCGAGCGCGCGCATGCTCATGTGGAATCCCCGGCAGAAGCTGTAAATAATAGTCGACGATCGAGGCATCCAGCGGCGCGCTAGTGAGAAATACCATGCGCGTGTTCGGCAGCTTGAGCAACATGAGCATCGTGAGCTGCCGCTCTTCGTAATGCGTGAAGCCCTCGACTCGAGCCAAGAGCTCCGCATCGAGGCTGAGGCCGGGCACCACCACGATCGTGCGCGGAGCGAGGCGGTCGGCGAACACCCTATCGAAGAGCGGCGGCAAACGCCGCTGCAGCTCGGCAAATCCCGCAAGTTCACCGGCCGAGCCGGGTTCGGGGTACGCGTCGTTTTGTGTGGCCGCAGACATCCAGCTCGCGATCGGCGCAATCGGCCGTCTCCTCAGGCGGCGTTGTCGGTCCCTGCGGGGTGACCGTCGAGAATCTCGGCAAGCGCTCGGCAGGCGTCGGTGATGGTGAAGATGCCAACCAGCTTGTCATTCTTGGTGACGATCGCCGAGCCAATGTGGTGCTCCGCCATCGTACGTGCGACCAGCGCTACGGGCGTTGATGCGGGCACGACACATGGCTTGTCGATGTAGGCATCACGAACCTTGAGCTCCCGCTCGTCGGGGCTGCCGAAGTCAGGTCCAAGCAGAAGCTTGATGTCTCGATCCGTCACCACACCGACTACGTCTCCGCCAGAGGTGACCGGCAAGTGCCGAAAGTGGCCCTCCCGCATCATCCGGCGAGCCTGGCTGAGCGGCGCATCGATGTCGATCGAGTGCGGAAAGGGCGTCATAAAAGCAATGACTTGTGGATTGCGCTTCATTGAATGTGCCGATCAGCAACGCCTCTTATGGCTCGCGCAACTGCTGGAGCACTTGCAGAAGCTCGTGCGCGGAAATCAGTGCTCCTCACCCCTTTAGCATAACGAACTTTGCGAAGCGGCGTCGCGAATTGCAATACGATATGCGGTGGCATCTACTCTTCTGAGCCCACCGGAGGCTGGTGCTGACATGGGCTGTGTAGTCAAGTTTGGGGCGCAAGGTCCACTTTCTATCCACGGACAGCAGGCATCATGAGCTATCGCTTGCTCGAGGCAGATGAACCACCGCCGGTCCTCGAATATAGGCGGGATGGACGTTCTCCGTTTGTGATCGTCGTGGACCACGCCGGCCGGCGCATTCCTAAGCGCCTCGGCAACCTTGGATTGCCGCTATCGGAGCTCGAGCGGCATACGGCCTGGGACCTGGGAGCTCTGGAGGTTGCAATGAGGGTGTCCATTGCCCTCGAGGCTCCCTTAGTCGCCCAGGAATACTCTCGCCTCGTCATTGATTGCAATCGGACTCCGGGCTCGGAGACATCGATCCCGACGATGGCCGAGTCGCTGGAGGTTCCCGGTAACGTCGGCTTAAGCGAGGAAGAGATCGCCGCTCGTCGTTCGGAGATCTTCGAGCCGTACCACGCTCGATTGCGCGCGGTACTGCGTGAGCGGCAAGCAGCACGGCGCCCTACGATCCTCGTTACTCAGCATACGATGACCAACATTCTTAGAGGCGTCCGGAGGCAAATGCATGCTGCCGTACTCTACGAGCATGACCGCCGATTTGCGGGCATCGTACTAGAGATGCTGCGTCGGAATGAAGAACTGATGATCGCCGAAAACGAACCATACCTTGTGCAGCTCACTCACTACACTGTGCCCCACCATGCTGAAGCGCACGGTCTGCCCTATGTTGAGGTCGAAATCCGTCAGGACCTCGTTACTGAGGAAGCTGGACAGGCTGAGTGGGCGCACCGCATTGCGGAGGCACTGAAGGATGCCGAGCGCCTTTTTTACCAACGGTACGCGGCGCTTTAGTGCAGGCCGCACGGCGCGTCAACCGAGCTCTGGAGGCCCCCGATGCGAAGCAAATTGCGCTTCTACTCCCTGCTGATGCGATTCGAATTCGTAGTTGCCGCAGGTGCGGTAAACCGTCATTGCCGGCGCGGGACAGTAGGCGCATCCTTGTAACCAAGGGGCGCCGCGGCGCAATGCACGCGCAGTTTGCCCGAAGAGGAGGCGCATATGGCAACGTTCATCAGCCTGTTGAATTTCACTGACCAGGGTATCCGCAACATCAAAGACTCGCCAGATCGCTATGGGGCGTTTAGGGCAGTCGCCGAGAAGCTGGGCGTAACCGTTAAAGGCTTCTACTACACCGTTGGCCATCACGACATGGTGATCATCTTGGAGGGAACCGACGAGGCGGTGACTACCGCGCTACTGAAGGCGGGCTCGTTGGGCAATGTGCGGAGCGAAACGCTGCGTGGATTCTCGGTCGAGGAAGCGAAGCGAATGATCGGGAACATTCCGTAAGGCGCGCGACAAAGCGGCCTCCGGGCTAGCGCGCACCTATGGCGCTGCCCGGTTGGCTGCCGCGTGACGGCGCTCTTGAACTCGGCGGCCTGAAGTCTGACCGCTCCTATACGGGCTGAGATGAACCGGGCGAACTGCGCCGGAACTTCGAGTTCTGCTGCGAACGTTCGTCCTCGGCGCCAGAGTTGAGGAAGTCTGCACGGTCATGCACCCGTCTGCCGCGCCGACGCTAGCGCCAGGGCTCGCAGGTGGTCGGTACGCAGGTGACGCGCTGCGCAGAAGAGAGACACGGCTGCCCCCGCGGCGCAGCCGGCGACGATCAGCAGCGAATAGCGAATAGAGGTATCACCGAGCTCGCCCTTGAGACGGTCGTTGAGCAGTCCGACAAGCAGCGGTCCCAACACCTGGCCGAGGAGCCCCGACGTGAGTACCAACAGGGCGATGGCGACGGCGCGCATGCGCACCTGCGCCAGGCTCATGGCAGTTGCAAAGACGGGGCCCTGATGTGCGATCGCGAACAGGCTGGTTAAGGCCAGTCCCACCATCCACTGCGGCCGTGTCTGCCCGAACAGGAACAGCACCTGCGCGGGCGATGCGAGCAAGCACGCCAAGGCCGGTAACTATAACCGCCAGCGCTCATCGCGCTCACCCAAGCGATCGGTCAGGGTGCCTCCCAGCAGAATGCCCACGCCACCGGCGAGTCCCTGGATCGGCCCGATGGATGCAGCCACCTGCCCGAGGGGTAGATGGTGGATGCGCACCAGGAAGCTCGAGTTCCACGTGCTGCCCGCATAGACGGTTGCACCCATGAACATGGACGCCAGCAGAATGAACAGGTAGGCAGGTGAGCCCAGGAGAAAGCCGACAGCCTCCAGGATGGAATACACCCGGAGCCCGCGCGGCTCCCGTTCCGAAGAGCCCCGCCTGGGCTCCCGGACACTGATCCCAAAGAGCAGCGCCAGCAGGAGTCCTGGCGCGCCGCAGGCGATGAACATCGCACGCCAGCCGTCGTGCTGCCCCACCCAGCCGAGTAGCGGAAAAAAGACGATCGAAGCCAGTGAGGCCGCCGTTCCGAAAATCGCAAGCACCAGCGGGCGACGCTCGTCACGAAAGAGGTCCGCGAGCATCGAGTTCGACGGCGCGAAGGCGAGCCCCGATACGAGACCGAGAGCTGTGTCGCTTACCTGCGGGTCATTCTGCGATGGTCTGCCGAATGCCGTGGCACCGCGAAAACCTCGCGACGCACCTTGCGTTGCTTTCGGCGACGAAAGCGCCCGGCAGCGCGCCGGCCGTTCGCGTAACGGCAGGAGCGACATCAGTCGCTCCTGCCGAGCTTCATCGCACAGCCTTCAGCGTCCCCGCGCAAATCGCTCTGGTCTAGCCAGACCTCAATTCCAGTTGAAGGGAGCGCCGGGCAGATCCGCGCCCGCTGCCTCGGCATCCTGCAATGGCTGAGCAGACGGAACTTTAGAGATAGCGAGCCAGTGGGCGGCCGCTAGATTAGTCGCTCATCGGCCGGGGGCTGCCATCTACCCTGACCGCTTGAATCTGCGCTCGCGGACAGTGCACCGATCCTCGAGGCACTAACCCCACGAGCGCGACGGCGCGAAGGTCCTGCGCTTCGTTTGCGCGCTACTGTCGTGATTGCGCTGGCGGACCGCCCTACACAATCTTGCCGCCGACGAACGTGGTTTCAACCTTCACGTTACGAATGGCCTCGGACTTCATATCGAAAATGTTGTCGCTGAGGATCAGCATGTCCGCGAGCTTGCCGGGTGTAAGGGAGCCCTTTTCTGTTTCCTGGAATTCCGCGAAAGCCGATCCCAGCGTGTAGGCTTCAACGGCCTCGGCCAGCGTGATCTTCTGCTCTGGAATCCAGCCCTCCGGATTCTTTCCGTCGAGCGTCGCGCGGGTGACCGCCGCATAGAGGCCGAGCATCGGATCGAGGGGTGCCACATTCCAATCGGTTCCAAAGGCAAGCGTGACGCCGTGGTCGAGAAAACTGCGCCAGGCATAGCTCGACTTAGCTCGCTCGCGACCGATGCGCGCCTCGACCCAACGCCCATCATCGATCGCATGGTAGGGCTGCATGGAAGCTATCACGTGAAGCTTGGCGAAGCGCTCAAAATCCTGATATCCGTTCGCTCTCTCGATGGCAGCGAACATGTCGAGGATCATCGATATCGCGCGGTCCCCGATGGCGTGCACGCGCAGCTGTAAGCCGGCGCCGTCGGCCTTCATCAGCCGTTCGCGCATGGCCTCGGGGGGATGCAGTTCGGCGGAAAGAATTCCTCGATTACTGAGCTCATCGCTGTAGGGTTCAAAGAGCGCCGCGGTGCGCGAGCCGATCGAGCCATCAGCGAAACCCTTCACGGCGCCGAGGCGCAAATACGAGGATCCCCAGGCACGGCGCAGACCCACCTCGCCCTGATCCTGCCATCCGGTCTCTAGCGGCGCACAGTAGATGCGCGTCGTCAGCTGCCCCTTTTCCAGCAGCTCGGAATAAACTTCCACATCGGCGTATTCAGCGCTCATGCGCTGCACGCTCGTGACGCCCACCGACGCGGCGTATGCAAGCGCGCGTTTGGCTGCGGCCAGGCGCTGCTGGTGCGACAGGGGCGGAATGACTTTGAAGATCAACTCCTGCGCCGCATCTTTGAAAATGCCGGTGGCGGTTCCGGATGCGTCGCGGACGATCACGCCGCCGGGAACATCGGCAGTCTCGGCCGAGATTCCGGCAAGCTTCATGGCCGCGGAGTTAGCAAGCCCCTGGTGGCCATCGTAGCGGCTGACGAACACCGGAACATTTCGAGTGACGTCATCGATCAGTGCGGCCGTCGGCTGTTGCCTCGAGCTCCACTTTGGCCAGCTGATCAAACGTTCGTTCGACCTGTGCCCGCAGCGATAGCACAGCTTAGACCTTCTTGCATCGGTAGCGTGCGCAAGGATGCGCGCATGTAGCCGCAGCGCGAGCGGCCTCGAGTCCGTGATAGACGAGGGGCCGGATCAGCTGGCCGTGCCCCAAACCTTCTGTGCAACCCTCACAACCAGCTCGAGCTTGCGCCACTGCTCGTCGTGCGAGAGCTTGTTGCCGGTTTCGTGGCTTGCAAAACCGCACTGCGGCGAGAGGCATAGATTCTCGAGCGGAACGATTTTCGCCGCCGCGTCGATGCGGCGGAGGATCTCGTCCTCGCTTTCGATCTGGCCCACTTTCGTCGTTACCAGCCCCAAGACAAGCTTCTTCGTGCGCGGCAGAAAGCGCAGCGGCTCGTAGGAGCCAGAGCGGGCCGAGTCGAACTCCATGAAGAACCCGTCGATGTTGCTCTGGAACATCGACTCGGCGACGAGTTCGTAGCCGCCTGCAGTCGCCCACGAACTACGAAAGTTGCCGTGGCAGGTGTGGAGGGTCACCGCGAGACCGGACGGGCGACCGCGCAGCGCCTCGTTGATGGTCTGCACATAGCGCCCGGGTAGCTCCAATGGATCATCGCCGTTTCGTCGGCAACTCTCGCGGAATTTCTCATCGCCGAGATAAGCGAACGACACGTCGTCGAGCTGCAGATACGTGCAGCCCGCGGCAGCGAACGCCGCGATGGACTCGCCATACGCTGCCGCCACGTCGCCCCAGAACTCCTCGAGATCCGGGTACACCTCGCGCGAGACGGCGCTGCGGCCGCCGCGGAGGTGCAACATCGATGGAGATGGGATGGTGAGCTTCGCCGTGCGACGCGTTGCACCCTTCAGGAATTCGAAGGCCGAGACCATGATAGAACGGGTGTAGCGAATCTTCCCGGTCACCGCAGCGATTGGCGGTTGGACTTCCGTTCCACCGAATTTCGGTCCGGGGTTCTCACGGAGCGTGACGCCGTGGAGCTGTGACAGGAAGTCGAGGTGCCACCACTCGCGGCGAAACTCGCCATCCGTGATTGCCTCGAGGCCAATCGACTCCTGTTTTGCAACGACCTCCCGAATCGCTTCGTGCTCCCGCTCGCATAGCTCAGCTGGGCTGAGACGCCCGCACCTCACATCGTGGCGCGCCGCGATCAGCGCATCCGGCCGCAGGAGACTGCCGACGTGGTCGGCGCGGAAAGGGGGCATCATCGGCTCGAGTCACCCTGCCGCGCGCCCCCAAAGGGTTGCCGATGCCAGCCGGGCCCCCTCCACCAGCGCCGATAGTTTGGCCCACATGATGGTTGGATGAACGCGCCGGACGAACGGACCCTGGGCGAAGCCGCAGTCGGTGCTGGCGATGACGTTCTCGCGGCCCACGAGCCGCGCGAGACGGGTAACGCGTTCCGCCACCAAGTCCGGGTGCTCAACGATATTTGTGGAATGCGTGACGACGCCGGGCAGAAGGACCTTGCCAGCGGGTAGCCTAGTCTTCTCCCACACCCTCCACTCGTGCTCATGACGCGGATTGGCCATCTCGATGGAATAGCCGCCAGTTGGGATCTGTAGGACGAGATCGACGATTGCCTTGAATGGTACGTCGGCCGTATGTGGCCCATTCCAGCTGCCCCAGCAGAGGTGATACCGAGTTCTCTCTGGTGGAATACCGCGTAAGGCTCGTTTGATCGCCTCCACGCGCAGCTCAGCCCAGGCCCGGTAATCGTTGAGGGTGCCCGGTGGGACCATGGTCTCGTACGTAGTGGCAAAATACGCATCATCGACCTGAAGGATGAGGCCAGCGTCCACGATCGCCTGATACTCCACGCGTACGGCGTCAGCCACGGCGAATAGGTAGTCCTCATCGTTTTGATAGTATTCGTCCTGACGATCGGGCACCACGCTGGCGGGAGAAACGGCAGTCATGAAGAGGTGCTCCCCAGCCTCAGGTCCAGCCGCTGTCTTAAGATCGTCAATGTCACGTTGGAGGGCGTCGAACCCCGTGTACCTGATGGGGCCGGTCACTACCCAGCCCCGCATGCGGGTAAAGCCCTGGGTTGCATCGTACTCCGCATAGAACTCCGGGAAATCTCGATGATCCTTGCCTATGACCGCCTTCGGCATGGCGTGGTCATCGGGTCGCGCGTCGCGCTGCTTGAAGCCGCTCATCCGCTCGACAATGTAGCGCGACCAGCTGATGGTTTTGCCGAACTCCCCATCGTTCATCAGATCGATGCCGGTCGCGATCTGCCGCCTGACCACGTCGGTCACCGAGCGTCGAAGACAGTCCCTGAAAGCGCGCTCGTCGAATCGTTCTCCCTTGTCTTGAGTGCGCAGAAACGCGACGAGCGCCTCTGGACGTATGAGGCTGCCGACGTGGGTGGTCAGGATTCGGTCTGTACTGGCGGTCATGTCCTTGCCCTCGGCGGTGGATGTTCGGCGATCGGCGTCCCGCCCGACTATTCGTCACTTGGGCACCCAAAGCGCCTCCTCGAGCGCACTCGCCAGACCGGTGTGTTGCTCCACGGCTGTCGGCGCCAGTGGCGAGCATACCGTGACGTTTGGACCGATGGATACACGGTTGGCGGGGAGACCCGACGGTCGTGCTGGCGAGGGCGAACAGCAGCGGCTTACAATATCCGTCAAAGTCGTCAAGAGCTTCAACGACTACATCGGCAGCCGCGAGCAGTCGGTCATGCCCCAGAGGTGCGGCGGTTCAACGAGCTTGAGGTCGAAAAGGGAACCGATCGAGTCAGCACCACGAAAGTAATGGGATGGACCCTCCCCACTTTCTAGTCGGCTTCATGTGAGCCAGCATGACGGTGTTTGGCCAGTCATGACTGAAATGGGGAGGATCCGCGATGAACGTTACGACCATCGGTATCGATCTGGCAAAGAGAATTTTCTTCGTTCACGCAGAAGATGGGAAGGGACGGGTCGTGCTGCGGAAAAAACTGAGCCGCGAAGCGCTGCCTCGCGAGATCGCTCGCCTTCCGCCGTGCACGATTGCCATGGAAGCCTGCGGCGGAGCCCACTTCTGGGCTCGGCGGTTCACGGCAGTCGGCCATACGGTGCGGTTGATTAACCCCAAATTTGTCAAGCCCTTCGTGAAGACAAACAAGAACGATGGAAATGATGCCGCGGCGATCTGCGAGGCCGCGCAGCGCCCGACGATGCGCTTCGTAGCGGTAAAGACGGTTGAACAACAGGATATGCTTGCCCTGCACCGCGTACGGGAGAGATTGGTCGCGCAGCGTACTTCTCTCATCAATCAAATCCGAGGCCTGCTGCAAGAATACGGCGTGGTGCTCGGCGCGCAGATTGCCCGGTTGCGCCGCGAGCTGCCAGAAGTGCTCGAGGATGGAAGCAACGAGCCCTCGCACCGTGGCAGAGCACTGTTTGCGGAGTTGTACGCGGAGATCCGGACTATCGATGAACGGATCGAACCGATTCAGGCCGAGATCGAATCGATTGCTCGCCAGAACGAGGCATGTCAGCGACTACAGACCATTCCGGGCATCGGGCCGCTGAGTGCGACAGCGCTGCTCGCAACGGTGGGAGATCCGAAGCTCTTCAAGAATGGTCGGCATTTTGCTGCGTTTGTCGGTCTCGTACCCCACCAGCTCTCCTCCGGGGGACGGGAACGCCTCGTCGGCATTAGTCGGCGTGGAGATAAGTACCTTCGTAAACTCCTGGTCCTGGGCGGTCAAGCAACCCTCCGACATGTAAAAGGCAAACAGGATCGGCGCAGTCAATGGGCCCGCCAGGTCGCGTCTCGACGCGGTCGTTGTATCGCGACTGTTGCGATCGCAAATAAGAACGCCCGAATCGCCTGGAGTGTGCTGAGGCACGGCTGCGAATACCACGCGGCTTAACGGCCGAGCCCAGCAAGGAATTGACGACAAAGAAATTGCAACCGAGATAGCACGATGGAGCAAGTAGGTCAGACCGGCTCTTCCAGATCCTGTTTTTCGCTCAGGCACTTTGTTGCCGAGAAAGTGATGAGGCGGAGGAGCGCGAATCCCATCAGGGCCCGGCGTACGTCCTGTCACGCCACAACGAGGCCGGATGTATGCACGCAACCTTATCTCTTGCTTCGGCGCGCATCCCCAGTTGCATTATGGGGAGGGTCCATGTAAGCGAAAAATCCGTCGCACCGCGATTTGGTAACCTCGTAGGCGTGGACGTCTTTCAGCAGGTCGGCAGTTCAGGACCCGTCGACCAGGGTGCGCGTGCGAGACAAATACTGTCCTCAATGACTTACCTGATTGAGCGATCTGCTCGGCAAGCTTGATCGCGCCACTGCGAAGCATCACCAGGTCAAAACCCAGCAGGCGTTTCTCATCACACAGCCACCAACAGTCGCCGATCGGGCGGACGGTCGATGCCTACCGACCTTCGGCTGCGGCGTTAATGGACTGCGGACCGCGACAACTCCGGAATACCTACATATCCTCGTGGGTCGTGCGCGGCGACGATGTTAATCTGCGGATAGCGCATAGCGATCGCACTCAACCGCCGCATGGACTGTTGAACTGAGGTGGGATCTTCGCCCAGCACCCTGGCCTCCAGCCATGGGCGCTCCTCTCGCCGCGCGAGGCCTTCAAGTTGCCACACCAGATCGCCAACGAAGGCGTAGCGGGAGCCGCCGGGCAGGGTAACGAACACTACGACTGAGCCTGGCGTATGCCCCGGTGCTGGAACGATCACGATCGAACCGTCGCCATACAGATCGCGAGATTGGTCGAAACCCAGGTAGGGTGCTCCATCAAACCCATAGTCCTGAAATCTGCGTGGATCGATGTTTCGCGCGGGCGCGTTGGGGAAGCCGCCATCGTAGATAAAACGATGCTCTGCCGCGGTAACGAGCACAGGGACGCCAGGAAAGTCCGGTACGCCACTGACGTGATCCCAGTGTGCGTGCGTCAAGAGAATAAAGCGCAAGTGCTTGGAATCATAACCCGCGGCGTCGAGTCTGTCGGCGGCCGGCCGTGATTGTTCCAAGTCCGTTGCCAGTCGAAACAATAACGGCATTGCTTCCAGCTGCGACCTGATAGTTCTGCCGAAACCGGTGTCGATCAATACGTCGCCTTGCGGGTGCCGGACGAGCACCGCATTGGAAACCGAGTCCCATTTTTCCCAAGGCGAGCCACCACGGTATGCGAAGGCGGCCGTGCGGTGGTTGACGCCAGTTGGGAGCACGTAGATGGCCATACCGGCGGGGGGCGACGCCTTGGGTAGGGGGCATACTGCCGGAAATGGCGCAGCAGCGTAGCCCCCGACGGAGAACAGGAATCCTATTTGAGTCGTCAGGGCAACGCCGCCGGTGAGCCAGTCGCGGCGTGCAATGAGCCAGGCGTCGCACGCCAAGATCGCTATCGCGAGAGCCGCGCCGGCTGCAAGAAAGCTAATGGCGGGCCGGCCGGTGTACAACAGGGTAAGCACACCGAGCAGGACTGGTCCCACGACAGCGCAAAGTCGCAGGAATGCGGCAGCAACGCTCGAGAAGCATCTCATATGATTGGACCGTCTGAGGTCGAGAGCCAGTCGAGATTAGTCCAGCACGCTCTACCGGGTGCTGCCTACACTGCCGATGCTAACTCCGAAGGGAGTCCTCCCGCTTCGGTTCAACCCATTACAAATGCGTTAAGCTTGTTGCCGTCCAGATCGCGGAAATAGGCAGCGTAGAACCCTTCGCCCCGCGGGCCTGGCGACCCTTCATCCTTCCCGCCCAACGATAGCGCCAGCTGGTGAATCCGATCGACCTGGGCTTTGTCCTTTGCTTCGAGAGCCACCATCACGCCATTTCCTACAGTCGCCGGCTTCCCATCGAACGGTAGCGTCAAACCGATACCAGCACCACCCCCGGGCTTGCCCCAGGCGATAAAGCGCTCCGTCTCCATCATTCTCCCCACGCCTAATTCCTTGGCAATGGCATCGTAGAACCCTGCCCCACGCATAAGATCGTTTGTGCCCAGCGTGACATATCCAATCATGGCCCGTGCTCCTCACGTATACGCCCTCTAGTCGACAAACCGTAACGGTACAGGAACTTATTGGCAACCAGCAAAGCAGGCCCAGCGGCACTGTACGAGCGTCGGCGTACAGGCGGTCAGCAGAACAATCCTCTCGGGCCAACTCCCGCCATCCAAGCCGAGCTCTCAATTTTTTTCATAGCGGACATCGGAACGATCCGTCGAGGCATCGAGGGAAACTGAGTCGAGCGCAAGGCAGTGAACTGCGACGGAGAATTTCTTTTTTTACCCGCTACACTCCCGACTACCTTCGAGCAGGCAGCCGTAGCAGGGTGTCTAGCAGGCAAGCTGGCGCGATTTCCTAAAACCTTCGTCTACTCAACGTCTCCGAGGGTCTCTCGCCGAATAGCCACCTGTACTCCCTCGCAAACCGTCCCAGCTCCCAAAACCCATACCGAGTAGCGATATCCGTCACGTTCGTCGAAGCGGGGGCGCTGCCACGGAGTGCCACCCTGGCAGCCTTAAGTCTCTTCCTGGTCAGGTACGCCGCTGGACCCATTCCCATCGTCTCGGTGAAAGCTCTCTGCAACGTACGCCGTGGCACCTGTAATGCCCGGCACAAATCGGCTATTTGAACCTTCTCCGGCGCTCGTCCCTCCACCCAAGCCTCCACTTTTCGCACAATCCGTGCACTGGGCCGGGAGTGCAGCTTCCTGTCCTCGCTTTCTTCGAACAAGACACCCTGGAGAAATAGCTCGACAAGCTCCCACTGTAGCTGATAAGCCGCTTCTCTGGTCACCGAGCAATTGGGTTGCGCAAGCTGACGAACGATTGCCCGAACCGATTTGACGATTGCGGCGCGAATCGCTTCTGGCGCGCGGAACCAGCGGCGCTTTCCCCACAATCCCTTCTCCAGCCGCGGTGTATCCGCTCCGCATTGTTGTAACAGAGAATCGGCGTTCAGCGAAACCAACGCGTGGCAAGCTCGCCCGGTGACGCGGTGATCGACCTCACTCCCTCGCGATAGTACGTGAACATCGCCTGGCAAGACTTCTCTGCCCGAGCAGAAGCTGTAAAGCGTCGAGTCCGCGTCAAGCTTCATGACCAGCGATACGAGGTTCGAACCAATGCATCCGCGAGTGCAAACGTCCGCGGAATACTGACCGGCGCTAAAAAAAACCTCGCCCATGGGAACGCTCAGGATCTTCCCTTGGGGAACGACGGGGCGAAGCGGCACGCTAATGGTGTCCTGCCCTTCGAGCACGCAACGCAGATCCTCGATCGTTTGGACCTGCCGCTTTGTCACTTCAAGCGATATCACAACAGCCTCAACTCATTCCAGGATCTTGGTCGACTGAGGCTTGCGGCCTCCGGGCCGCCTGCCGCGTTTCAGCGATCACACTTCGGCAGTCGCTCGTCGTACTAGCTAAACGTTTTCCTAGCACGTACTGCAATGTGCGAATATGCAATTCGCGCCAAACATGCAGTCACCGCTGCGGCGCCGGAAGTCCTTGCCCGGCCAGAACCGGGCGTTCGCCGCGGCGGCCTCGCAATTCTCCAAGCAGCCGCTGGGGATCGCACCCGATCCCTTGGGGCATCCACCCGCAAGTTACCCTTACTGCGGCGCCTGAGATACCGCCGAGCATCCCGGGGCAAACAGTTGCGCGATACCGTAGTTCTCCGTTTCTGGCGCCTTGCCGTGCTTTTGCAGGAACCCGTAGAGCGCACTGCACCGATCCCCGGGCTGCTTGGAGACCCACCCAACCACATCCTCGGTGTCGTGACAGCGTACGCAGCGTTTCTCAAAGGTCTCAATGCCCACTGCGCTCGGTGCGACGGCTCCCTCACGGCCTGATGCCGGCGTGCCGCCGGGGGCCGAAATTGCGGCATTCGGTTTCGTCGTCAGTGAAGCATCGTGCACTTTCGCCGACCAGGCGAACGCGAGGGCCACGAGCAGAAAGAACACTGTGAGACTGATCGCAGTACGCAGAATGATTCGATGTGACAAGCTGTCACTCTCCTGATCAGACTACGTCGAAGCGCTCTGCGTGGATGCGCGCCTGCGGCACATCGAGTGCCGCCAGGTGATCTTCGACTGCGTCCATCATCAATGACGGCCCGCACATAAAATACTGATAATGTGTGAACTGCGCCGGCAGGTACCGACGCAGCAGATCAACATCGATCCTGCCCTGTTCGCCGCTCCAGTCGGCCGGAGCGGCCTCGAGTACGAGCACCAGCGTCAGGTTCATTTCGCGTGTCAAGCGGGTCAACTCCTCACGATGTATCAGAGACTCGGCGTTGCGATCGGCATAGAACAGAATCACGGGCCGGACGTCGCCGCGGTCGAGCATCGTCAAGACCATCGAACGCATGGGAGTGATGCCGATACCACCCGCGATAAGCACGAATCCTTGCCCGGGCTCGCGGTCAAGCGAGAATGCTCCGAATGGGCCATTCAGGTAGATCTTCGAGCCTGGCATGACTCGCGGCACCCTCCCGCCAGACCAGTCCCCGAGGTCGCGGATCGAGAACTCGATGCGTCGCGCGAAAGTGAGTTCGGCCGAGGAGGCCATCGAGATCGGGTGATGTTCGGTTACGAGTGGATGACCCGTGGACAGCCAGGCGAACTGACCGGGTTGGAACTCAAATCCACGGTGCCCGACAGGTTCAAGCACGAGTGTGCGGCTGCGGCCGCCTTCGTCGCGATTGGCTACGACCTGCCATGGATGCAACCACATGCGTAAGTAGTCCCAGAAGCGATGGCGGATTGCAGGGATCAGGTAAGCGAGGAACCAGCCGATCATGAGGGCCCGCAGTAAGGGCCGGTAGGTGTAGCCCCGCGCAGCGACTATGTGCGCAAGACCGAAGGCGGCGATCGCGAATGCGAGCAGCGAATGGAGCAGCATCCACGAGCCGTAGTTGAGGCGGAGAGGCTTGCGGTACATTGAGGTGATCGCTATCGCGATAAGTAGCCAGAAGGCCCAAGCGCCGTACCGCAACATCGGGGGCGAGCTGAAGGGATTGAGTTGAGCGACATGGCCTTGCGAGGCGAGCGCTGCATGCCCGATGACGAACAAGAGCGCCGCGACACCCATGTATTTATGGAAGAACATCAGCAGGTCGTTGCCATACAATTGCGAGACGCTGCGCAACCGCCCCACGAGTAGGAATTCCGACGTAATGAGCGGGTAGGCGATGAATCCGAGCCCCACTCCAAGCTCCAGCAGGAAGGAACGGCCAGGTGCAATTGGCGCGATCAGTATCGCGAACCGAAGCGGCAGCAGGATCGCCACGACATACAACGCGAACCAGAAGATTGCGCCGAAGACGTTCGTCATGCGCCAATCACTCCATGCCGCGCGCCGGTGCGCTAGCGCTCGAGTCGGAGAATGATAGGCTTATGCGTAGCGCTTTGGTTGAGCGATCGTAGCTCCTTACGTCCATTAGAGCAGTTTCGTCGCAAAGCAAACCGTGGACAAACACGTCAATGAAGGCAGAGCCGCCAGCGCAACGGCCTGACCCCGCGGCGGAAGCGTCATCCGCTGCCCAATCCATCTCCCGACGCGACTTCCTCAAGGGCGCCGGCGTTGCGGTGTCCATGCCCGTCGGCGTGCTGGGCCAAGCACCGGGTGTGCCGTCCGAGACGGGAACGCCCGAGCAGATTCATCTGACGTTCGGAGATGATCCTTCGCGAACCGTGTTCATCTCGTGGGCCTCGCCCGCTCAGGCGACAAATCCGCGCGTGCTGCTGCACCGCCATGGTGGTGCACACATGGTGATTCATGCGGTGCAGCGCACGTACACGGATGGTATGAACGGCCAAACCGTCTTCACCTACCACGCGAAGCTCGACAGGCTCGAGCCGCACTCGTCGTACCGCTATTCGGTGACTGCGGACAATGACAACCGGAGGCAGACCCCGTTCACGGCGACATTCCGCACCGCACCCCGTGGGCGAGTGCCGTTTCGCTGGACCAGTTACGGCGATCTTGCAACGCCGGTTACGTCCTGGACGATGTCATCCCCGCAAAGCCACCACGCGGTGGATGCGGTGGAGCGATTCCAACCCCTGTTTCACCTGCTCAACGGCGATCTGTGCTACGCGAACCTGAACCCGACGGCGCAGCCGGCGGTGTGGGCGGACTTTGGCAACAACGTGCAACGTTTGGCCGCCAACCGCCCGTGGATGCCCTGCCCCGGCAACCACGAGATCGAGTTCGGCAACGGCGAGCACGGCATGAACTCGTACCTCACGCGCTACGCACTGCCGGATAACGGCACATCCTTCCCAGGCCGCTGGTACTCGTTCAGGGTCGGCTCGGCGCTATTCATCTCGCTCGCCGCCGACGATGTCATCTACCAGGACAGCGGCGCTTTCAACCCCGGGCCGGCGCCCTTGACCCCTGTGCCCAGCACCGGGCAGGAACCGATCGCACCCGGCACCTCGATTTACATCCGCGGCTACAGCGGCGGCGCGCAGACGCGCTGGCTGGAAGCGATTCTCGCCGCAGCGCAGGCCGACACGAGCATCGACTGGATCATCGTGCAGATGCATCAGGACGCCTTGAGCTCCTCGAAGAACGGCAACGGCTCGGACCGCGGCATCCGTGAGACGTGGCTACCGCTCTTCGACCGCTATGGCGTCGATCTGGTGCTGTGCGGACACGATCACGATTACGAGCGCAGCTGGCCAGTGCGCGGCTGCAACCATCACGTGGGGCGTGATGCCGCTAGCGGTGAGACCGTTGACACCTGTCAGCCGCAGCCGGTGATGACGAGCGAACCTGCCGAGGGGCGATTCGATACCCGTCACGGCACCATTCATCTCATACTCGGTGGGGGCGGCACCGACGCGCCGACTGATCTGTACGGGGTGAACCCGGTAAACGGTGCACCGCAGGCCAAGGTCATCACCAAAGCCAACCGGCCAATCCCCGGAGCCGTCCCCGGCGTCTTCATCAAACACGGTGCCGATGCGCTGGAGGATGCTATCTGGTCCGCGCGCCGCAACACAGTCACGGGTTACGGCATTGGTGTCTTCGATCTTGAACCTGGGGAGGCGAATGTCCCAACCACGATCACGATGCGGTACTACCACGCCGTGGTGGCCGACCACGTGGGGACGTCAAACTACCAGCTCTTCGATACGATCGTGCTCGCTAAGGCGCGACGCGACGCGAGGCGCAGTTAACTTGCGCGATGCAATGCCAGATATGCTTCTTCGGGTGTGATGTAGGAGCGAATCGGGTTGCCGGAGGCCCGGCTCGCTCGAACAAGCTCTGCCTCCGCCGCTCATCCATCGATGCTCAGGCCAATCTGCCCTGTATCCGATCCGTCCTTTTCAGCGGAAGACTCGGAATCTTCCATTTCCAGCAAAGGCAGGTCCTGCTGCGCCAATCCCTGAATGTCGCCCGCAACGCCTACCAGCTCCGCAACACCACTCTGCAGCTGCCTTTCCCTCCGCGCCCAGCGCTGCAACGTCTGGCTCTTCTCCGCTTCCAGCTCTTGCCGCATGCGATGGAATGCGCCGTAAACCGCCTTGAGCTTGTTGGAGAACTGCGGAGACGTCAGGTAGTCGTAGACTGCTTCCATTTTCTCGCCTTTACCGGCGGACGCGACGCGCTGCTTGTGAACCTCCAGCAGTCCTGAACGCAGCACCGTGGCGAGCTGCACCGCGGTGGACCAGGACGTCACCCAGATGTCCTCGTGGAGATCGAAGAGCGTCCCTGCCTGCCATTCCTTCGGGTAGCAAGGCCCCACGCTCACCAAGATGCCCATATCCGCTCCGGCAGCTCTCATATCCTCCTTGAGCTTTGTCACCCACTGCGGACTCCAGTCTTTGGCCCGCTTTGCTTCCCAGAGCAGCACTCCCGCCAACTGGCCACTGCGCGTCATAACCCTGTGAATCACATCCCCGCCGCGTGCACCCTTTCGCACCTCTTCAATTGAATCCAGCGCGAATGCCGCCTCGAGGTCCCCCTGCAGCGTGAGCTCGAGAACCTCTCCCTGCAGCTGCTGCGAGCCTTGGGTGCCCTTGCGCTGGGCTTCGGCGAGCTGTTCCTGCATGTCGGTCAGTCTCTTCCTCAGCTCCGCGCTTTCGAGCTCACCGCGCTCGCGCTCCTGAGCCCTGATCCGGGACTCCAGCTCGGCGCGGCTTGCATCGACCTTGCGGGCGACCTCGATGTCCAGCTCACTTGCCCGATCCTGGAGGGCTTGCTTGTCCTTTAGAAGCTGGAGCTCCCGGGAGCGAACATCCGCGAGCTGGCGCTCCTTCTCCGCAAGGCGGCTCTCGAACAGGACGCGTTCGTTTGCCATGAGGCTCACTGCCTGCTTCTCAGCGGCTGCGGCAACTCGCGCTTCTAAGCCTCGCTCTTTTTCAACGAGATCGGACTCGCGGCGCGTGAACTCATCGATCTTCGTCTGGCGAGCGGCCAACTCCGCGCGCATGGCTTCCAGTTGCGGCGCGGCGGACTGCTGCGCCAGTTCGGTGACTTCCTTGAGTGCTTGCGTGTGCTTCTCGCCTTGCACCTGTAAAAGTCGTTTGAGCTCTGAGTTCTCGTCGCGCAGGGCATTCGCCTGCTGATTTGCGAGCTGCTGCGCACGCTTATCAGCTTCCGCGCGCTCTGCCCTGCGTACTGCCTCGAGCGCGCCTTCAGTGCTACGCTCGAATTGCTCGAGCGCCGCTCGCGCAAAACCCTGCTCCAGGCCAAATGTGTTCTTGCACTTCGGGCAGGTGATGTTCGTATCCGCGGGAAGCAGTAGCTTCTGCGCGGATGCAGTGAGACGTGCTCGGGGGTCGGGGGTTGCCATAGATCTCGGTCCGAAGCATTCAGTCCGTAGCGCGGATTTTACGCCGTACATGAGGGTCGGGTCTCATCCAGTATGAGGCCGCATGCTTCCCTGTATGGACGGCCGCCTTCACCGGCTCATCCGTCATGGAGCGCAATAGACCCGCGCGTGCGATCAGACTGCCGACCACCGAGCTTGCACAGTGTGCACGCCGGGCGCGGCCCACGCAGCACCTTCCGCGTATCTCGGGCGATCCAGCTGTCCTCCGTCCCGTCGAACGTCACCGTTCCGTCGGAAACGTTCACCGGCATCGATTTGCCCGTCATGCCGCGCATATTCGTCGAGCCGCATCATCCAAATTCCTCACAAGTCGGACGCGTCCGAGAAGCCGCGAGACCGGACAGGAAGAGGTGCTTTTGAATTCGTGTGGCTCTGCGCTTAAGCGCCCGCCGCAAACGCTTCATCCCGATTGAGCTTCACGAACGTCCTCACCTTCTCCGCACAATCCTGGATCTGGGCGCTGTGGTTAGCGACGAGCGCACCTGCCATGCGAATGGGGTCACCAAAGAAGAAACGCTCGTAGAGTACCTGACGTGAGGCAAAAGCGGAGAGTGAGGCGTCCCATGCCAGACGGAAGAGTGGAATCCGATCAAACGCCTCTGCACGCGCCGCCTGATAGTATTGCTTTATGTCCTCTACCAACGGTCCCTTGATGTCCTGCTCAGTGGGCATAGCCACAAGGCCGCTGGCGCCGATCTGCTGGATGATCTCGATCATTCTTGGATACAGCCGCGGATAGAGATTGCGGGCCGCATCGAGTGGGTTCCAGGCGGGTCGCATGACACCCCACTCATCAAGCGCCGCGTCCGCCTCCGCACTGCGCAGGAAAGCGCGCATGGTCTCCAAGTTTACCCAGATCTCAGAAAGCTTCTCCTGGATATGTTGGAAGCTTTCAACTCCAATACTGCTGACGAGAAGCGACGCCAACCCGAGAAGGAACTCTGTCTTGGCGATGTTCTTGACGACCACCTGGTGGCTCATGTTCACGACCGCACCGGTGCGCGCGTACGCCTGGTTGCACCGATCGATGTCGCGATACAGGAATACCGCCTCCCAAGGTACGAAAACGTCATCGAACACGACGACTGCGTCCATTTCTTCGAAGCGAGAACCAAGGGGATGGTCGTAGTGAGAGCGTCCGTAGTCGACGCTCTCCCGGCAGATAAACTTCAGCCCTCGGGTGTCATTTGGAATAGAGAATCCGAAGGCGTACGGCGCGTCCTCTTCGGAACTTTTGAGCAGCGTCGAGGGAAACACCATGATCTCGTCGGAAATCGGTAGCGTAGCCAACATCCGGCAGCCGCGAATGATAATGCCTGCATCGGTCTCTTCTTTAACTCTCGCCGCCAGGAAGGGGTCTGCTTGTTTCGCCAAACCTGCCGCCCGATTTGCCTGCGGGGAGATCAGCGTGTGGGTCAGACACAAATCATTCTCACGAAGATACTCGTAATAACGTATTGCATTGTCCCCGAATCGCGGATCAGACTCCGCTAGATACGCCGCGCCCGCGGCATATCCAGTCATCGCTCGATTGATATAGTCCGGAACGCGTCCCATCATGCCGTGCGTGTGATCTTCCCAGACCTGCATCGCCAGGCTGATGCTGTGTAGCTCCGCGTGTGTCCTTGGCATCATGAAGGAACGAGACACCAACCTGCCGCTGCTCGGTGAGGGGTAAAGAGATACGTCCACCTTCTCCCACTGCAGATCGTACAAAGCGGCCAGCGTGTGCACGCCACCCTTGAAGGCCGGGTGGGTCGTCACATCGCATACTGCGTGTCCCTGATACCAGATGGCCGGCGGACGTTCTTGCAGCCGCTCGAGCACCTGCTTACCGCGCCGGGCGCCGCTCGCGTGCCTGTCTGCTTTCATGATTCTTGCTCCTCAGAGGGCCTTTGAGTAAACGCCAAGCCCCTCAGAGGGGTTCGGCTAGGAACTCACCGTCGGCCACCGCGCCCGCAAGCACGAGCGCTCTGCCCCGGACATCGTCCTGCGGCGCGTTGGCACAATCAAGCGCAATTACCTGCCCTGCCTTGCGGTGGATCTGGGAAAAAAGCTACGCCTCTGCGGTGCTCCACGAACGACACACTCGTCGTAGCTCCCGGATAACCCAACGGTCTGCAACCTGCGGTCATGCTGGTTTGACCAGAACGACGCGAAAGCGCGCTAAGCACTGCAGGCCGGACCTGGATCGGATTCCCGACGCGCGCATAAAGGCGGGCATTTGCTAAGCTAGTGAGAATCTGCCTCACTCGTCCGAGACGGGAGATGCCCCCCAGCCCGTGTATCGCCATCGCGATGGAAGTGCCTCCCTACCATCTGTCTGGGACGGTGTACGGCACACTGCTCAATCACCGGACCGCGCTGCAGGCCCTCGGCGATTCCATGAATCAGCCCCCCTACGGAGCGGCGCCCCAAGCTCCGGTGCTGTACATCAAGCCGCGCAACACGCTCGCTGCGTGCGGCGAACCGGTCGTTGTGCCTTCCGGAGTTGCGGAGTTGGAAGTCGGTGCGTCACTGGGGCTCGTCATCGGCCGACCGTCTTGCAACCTAGCCGAGGACCGCGCACTGGAGCACGTGGCCGGCTATCTGATTGTGAATGATGTCAGTGTGCCTCATTTGTCGTATTACCGGCCGTCAATCCCCTTTAAGGCGCGTGATGGCTTCTGTCCACTGGGCCCGCGCGTCGTGCCACGGGCGGCGATCGCGAACCCCGACAACTTGACCATCCGTATTTAC